>Ga0181605_10002762_pt1 | contig 15059 bp, 14 predicted proteins | sample 041ome_11_FD_148676 | JGI IMG/M metagenome (GOLD analysis project Ga0181605, IMG submission 148676) | Coastal salt marsh microbial communities from the Groves Creek Marsh, Skidaway Island, Georgia - 041411US metaG (spades assembly) | ecosystem: Environmental > Aquatic > Marine > Intertidal zone...
CTCATTAGCTGGAAAAGATGGTCGTTGGGAAACACCAACAGATCCATCAGCAGATGCTTACAATAATAATTACAATCAGTTAGCGTCTGATGCAAGTTTCGATTTCAATGGTGTCACCCTTTCACGAACAACAAATTCAATATCTGATTTGATTGCAGGAAGCACATTAGAGCTTAAATCAGACTTCTCGTCTGCAGCGACGATCACGACATCGCGTTCGAAATCAGCTATTACACAAACGATAAATGATACTATTTTTTCACTCAATGAGTTTAAAGCTGAAATAGATAGGTTGACAGAAATCGTTGTTGGAGGCGATAATGGCCCACTTGCCATGGATCCAGCTGTTTCTAAGCTAAAATCAGATTTTAAGAAGTTATCGGTTGCCCCTCTTTCAGGTTACGCCGACAGCGATATTTATCTTACAGAATTAGGTATAAAGACTAACGCGAAGGGTGAATTTTATTTAGATGAAACTATTTTCAATAAAACCTACACAAGTAATCCAGAAAAGTTCTCTGCCTTAAAAGATCAGAATTTAACCACAAATAAATCATCGGTAACTGCGACTAAGTCTGTATATACTTCCATTCCACCCAGTAAATACACGATATCAGATAGTAGTGGTAGTTGGAAGTTAGGGGATACTGTTTCGTTAGCGCGTGAAGATTTAAGTGATGGAGGGAGTAGTTTTACGACAAGTAGCTATCCAGGCCTTTTAATGATATCTAAAGCGCGGGATCCTGGTGACTTCACATTGTATGTGGGTACAAGTTTCTCAAAAAAAATTATTGATTTGATGAATGATGTTTTGGATGAAAGCTCATCAATAAGTAATGCGAACACAACTTATACAGCTAAAAATGATGACTTATCAGAAAAACTTGAACAATTAGAAGAGAGAGAGAAGTTACTAAAAACGCGATATACTGCTCAATTTGGAGATATGGAAAGTGCTATGACACAATTTAATGGTACAAAAACACTATTAGAAAATCTTGTTGATTCTTGGAACCAAAAGTAAATTTTAAATTCCATATTTCTTAATTTTTTCAATGAGAGTAGTTCTCAAGAGTTTTAGATCTTTGGCGGCTTCGCTGGTGTTATTACTATTTCTTTCCATAGCCGCTTTGATCAAGACAATCTCAATGTCTCGAAGTAATACGCGTAGATCAATACTGTTGTGATAGTTGAATAAATTTTTAAAATCAGAGGCCTCGGGAATTTTATACTCATTGTCCTCTGTCGATATATTAAATGACAAATTATCAAACTCATCCCAGATAGCATTCTGTTCATCCGCCCGGTTTATAATGCTTGTTTCAAATCTTATTAGAAAGTTTCTCACATCATCGGCATTAATGTGTTTATTACAGAAAAATAACAATGCGCGCTCAACGACGTTTCGCAGTTCTCTTATATTTCCAGGCCAATTATAGTTGCGAAGGGCTTCCTCAGCTTCAGTAGAAAATATGGGTGGTTGAACACTTCTGTTTTTTAGTTTTTGTGCTATAAAGTGATTAATAAGAAGAGGCACATCATCTTTTCTTTCGTTCAGGCTTGGAACTTTAATAGGGAATACATTGAGTCTGAAAAATAAATCTTCTCTAAATAAATTCTGTTGAACTAAGTCTTCTAAGTTTTTGTGTGACGCACACACAATTCGTAGGTTCAATGAAATTTCTTTTTCAGAGCCAATTTTTTGGATCTTAGAGTTTTCTAACACGCGCAGTAATTTCGACTGCATTGGGGTGGGCATATCTCCAATTTCGTCTAAAAATATTGTCCCATTATGTGCTAATTCAAACTTTCCCTTGGTTGTCTTTATCGCACCGGTAAAAGATCCCTTTTCGTAACCAAACAGTTCAGCTTCAAGTAACTCTTGTGGAATTGCTGCACAGTTGATGGCTATGAAAGCGCCTTTTCTTCTGCTTTCTTCATGTAAAGCTTGAGCAACTAATTCTTTGCCTGATCCCGTTGGGCCAAAAATCATTGCAGGAGCATCTGCTGCACCCAACGTGGCAATTAATTTTTTTAAATCAACTGCTTGCTGGGTAGTGCCAATTATATGGTCGTTTACGAATGACATATAGATAAACTCGCAAATCATATTCTCGTAAAAGAATAACTGACTATCGAGCTATATGCCACAGTATTAAAAAACTAATTTTTGTCTGAATATCTTATTAGCAAGTTATGTTTTTCATCTTCTGTTCATGTTGTTTATCGATGAAAGCGCTGATTCTATTTGATAATTCGCTTTTTGTTTTTTGTGTGAAAACGAAATGGCGGCAGTTAGAATACCACTCATCCTCATATTCTGTGTAATGAAGCGAATTGCCAAACGACCAACGGTCACCAGACTTGAGATTAAATATAATTGTTTCAATGCCCTGTGCGGCGGCTTGAATAGACGGAGCGGTAAATGGGCCAAAAATTAAGTCACAGCGATCAATCAGTGCTGCAAGAGATTCAAAATCATCCATTAAATTAAAATCAGGGATAATTAATTTTTCTTTGAGTGCGTAGGGAAGCTCTGACAAATCTTCAGAAATATCTTCATATTGAAGACAAATTGGGTTCACATGGTCACTGTCGATGATATCTGCCCAATCACTCAAAAAAGTGTATGAATTTAAGCGTCTTGGATTTACCAAACCGCTTCTCCATGAGAAGCCTACATTGAGCCTGCCCTTTGGAAGATTATTCATCCAGTCTAAAGTTAGTTTTGGATCATGTTTTATGTACGGTTTACAAATAGGGCTAAGTTTTGGATTAAACTCCATCAAGCAACCTAAATCGCCATAAGGCATCCAATAGTCTATGTTAGGGTCCGCAAGGTCAAAGTCAGTCACGACGTCGACAGTTGGGAATGAGCGTTGCAATAGACTTTCGAGCCTTGGTTCTACGTGAAGAATAATTTGGCTCTTTGTTTTTTTCATGAATGGGCGTAGTAGTCCCAGTGTATGCAGGTGGTCTCCCACCCCTTGTTCAGTGACGAGCAAAATTCGCTTTCTTTCTGCATCTTCTAACGTGTTCAACTTCGAGATTTTAATGTTTTTAGGATCAAGTGGCATGATATTTTTCAGGGCTACTCTACTCCTGTACAAATCCCAACCTTTTGAAACTTTCCCATCAGCAAATAAAGCAAGAGCGTAATTATAGCGAAATTCAGCTTTTTTTCCCTCGTCAAGATCTGGCCAGTTTTTCTCTTCCCAGACATCAAATATTTCGAGAGACTTATCGTTTTCGCCTTGCTCGTAATATATGCTTGCTAAATTTACGCAATTTTGCACGTCGTGTGGCTCATATTTCAAAGCTGTTTTAAAATAAGTTTCAGCCTTTTCATAATCCCCTAAGTTTTCAACGGCATTAACACCCAAGTAAGTTATAGCTAGTGTATCTTCTGGATTAACCTCAAGTGCTTTGGACCATGCATCCTCAGCTTTTTTAAAATCCTTAATTTTGCTATAAATTTCGCCGATTTTCGTGTGAGATTTAGAAAAATTTGGGTTGGCCAATAATGCGTATTTGAAGGTTTTAAATGCGTTGCCAACGTCATTCTGCTCCAGAAAATCACACCCGATTTGATGCATGAGTTCAAAATCACTTGGATCAAGTTCCAATGCTTTTTGGTTACATTGCAATGATAAAGAGTAGTTTTTCTTATTGTAGTAAACAGATGCCAATAATTTCCAAAAATTAGGATTTTTATTATCTCTTTCGATGTTGCTAAGAAGCAATTGCTCTACCTCATCGAAGCGTTTTGCTTCAATCAATGGCACCAGATCTGGAATAGGGTTCACTGAATTCAATTTACGTAGCCTTAAGTTTGCTTTTTTGTTTTTGGGAAATTTCTCTAATATTTTTCGATATATTGACGAAGCTTCCACAATTTTTCCATTTTTTTCCAATTTTGCTGCCAAACGCATGTACTCGTTGACACTCTTCCTTGATTGTAAAAATTTTTCTTGATGCGATAAATCGTTCATTGGGACATTCTCGTTTTTTGCTAATAATAGCAAAAACTGTACCATGACGCTTGATTGGCTGGCTTTCGAAAAGCTTTAAGTCTAATTTATAGTAAGTTGATTAATTGTATTTTCGAAAAACAGGTTTTACTGGATCGCCCTGCAAAAAATCAGCTATATTGCTTTCTGTCGCTTTTTTACAAACTGACAGCACACCATTAACTACATTTTCAAAATGTTGAAAATCAATACTCTCATGCCGGTAACAAATTGAAATCCAAGGCATTAAAATACCACGCTTCACCATTTCCTGAGAAAATAAAGTTCTTAAGCTCATACATGTATCACCATTTGCATCAAAAAATTGCATGATGGGTGAGACAGACGGACCTGAAATTGAAATTAATGCTTCAAGTTTGTTTTTAGATATAGCATGTGTGATAATATTTTTGATTTTGTAACCAGTATCCCACAGTGATTGAATGACGTTATTTTCTATCATGAAGTTGTGGGTTGCCAAAAATGCTGCTAAACCCGCCATTTCGGCACCGTGAGTGGACGAAAGTAAAAAAGTTCTCTGCTGGCCACTTACTTCTATACCGCCTAATTGCATGAGCTCTTTTCTCCCACTAAGTGCAGCAACTGAGAAACCATTCGCCATTGATTTGCCAAAAGTACTAAGATCTGGCCTCACGCCATATAGTTTTTGAGCTCCACCCATACTCCATCGGAAGCCAGTTATTGTCTCGTCTAAAATGAAGACAATATTATTTTGCCTACATATCGTTTCAACTTGCTTAAGAAAGTTGGTGTCTTTATTTGGAAATCGATTACATGGTGACAATTCACAGCATGCAAGCTTTCCATGAGTATTCGGGCATGCAATAGATGCGGGTTCCATAATTACGCATGCAAATTTGTCAGGGAAATGCTCTAATAGTAATTTAAGACTATCAATATCATTATATTTGAAAAATTTTGTTCGGTTGATAGTGCTTTCTAAAACGCCACGATTCATTACGGTTGAGCCGATGAACCAATCGTCAAAAGATAAGAAAGGATCATTTTTGCATCGTGCAATCATGCTCTTACCTGTGTAAGATCGTGCCAATTTAATAGCCGCCGAAGTTGCGTTAGAGCCATTTTTGCAGAATTTGACCATATCGGCACTTTCGATTGAATTCACAAAAGTCTCTGCTGCTTCTAATTCTATCGTCGATGCACGTGTTAAATTATTACCTTTTTCAATCGCAGCAATAACTGCGGAGTTGATTTGAGGTTCTGCGTAACCAATTGATATTGATCGTAGTCCCATTCCAAAATCTAAGTATTCTTTGCCTTCAGCACAATAAACCTGATAACCTTTACCGCTTTCTAAAATGGACGGTGCATTCGATGGAAATTGATCATCGCCTCTTGAATAAGTATGGGCTCCGCCTGGAATAACTGAATGTAGGCGTTTTCTATATGAGTGTGTCACAGCGTTACCTTATAAGCTTTTCTTGTTGTTTGTTCTTATTATGATACTCCCAGTACTCATCATTTAAGTAGGTATTTTCTAGATAGATTTTTCTCGATATTACTTCTTCACATAATGCAAATGTTGATAATGCATTCCAATTACTTATCTCGTTTAAAACCCGTTCAAAGAATTTGAAATCATCCTCGTAATCGATAGTTGCTCGGATGACGTTGAATTTATCAAAATCAGCGTAAGCAATATTGTATATGTCAAATGACTCAAAGATTTGCATCCAGCCAGTTTCAAATTGTTCCAGTTCTATTCCTTTCAGTGCATTCTCTAAAGTAGCTCCAGTGTATCCATGTACGTTCATTCCAATTGGCAGATTTCTAGTTTTTACCAAGGGTTGACCGGAAACAAGTGCTGCGACTGTTTCATGCAAAGCTTCAATTGATGGTATGATGTCATCAGCATCGATAGACACTACTGCATCAAAATCATAGAATTTGAGGGCTTGTAAATGCCGAAAAGGAATGTTGTTTTCACTTCCAAAAAAGGTATTCAATCCGACTTTTGAAGCAATTTGAGCCAGAATCTGGTTTTCTTCTTGTTTTCCCGTAGTCAATAAAATCGTAAGGTCTATGCCATAAGAATATTCTTCCAACCTACTGATGAGTCTAGTGAGTAAGATACTCAACAGCGGTTCATTTTTTATAACTTTTAGGTGCTTGTTTGGAAGCCGTTTGGATCCTACCCTTGCATTTACAAAAACTCCAATTTGCAACTATTTCACCTGAATAAACCTTCCACTGTCATTTGATAATTCAATTTTTTGCAATAACTCTAGGGCTCTTAAATCTTTTTGGAGGGTGTTTGGGAAACTAGACGCTCCACACCGAGAGTCGATAAATGCTTTGAGTTCGTTGATGTACATCTCTTCATTAATATTTTGATTATAGTTTATCGTCGAAACTCCTTTATCAAAATATGTTCGCTCGGCCTTTTTAGAATCACTTTCCGTTATCTCAACATAATTATTTTCCCACTCCCAAAGAAACTGAGCTCTAGAACCGTTAACTAAAATTCTACGATTTGGATGCCTCGAAACTACGTCAATCGTCATTGAGCCTAAAAAATTTCCATAATCTAATAAAATATTATAGGTATCATCGATTGTTTCTGCGCCCGGGATATTAATTGTTTTTCGGTAATTGGCACCGACTTGTAGAGGGGCGCCAAATAAATCTATAATCCAAGTTAGTTCGAAGGGTACAAGTTCCCTAGCCCCGCCGGTCGAACGTTGGCTCACGTAAAAATCAGAAACACTTTCGTAACTATGCCAGTATGGTAGATATTGTCCTGAATGAATCAAAATGTTTGACAATGACCCCAATGTCTCTTCAGATATAACTTCTTTTAAGATTTGAATTGCTGGATGAAATAACAGCGTAGATGATGGTCTTATCAATTTTACAGCACAAGCATCATTCGCTAATAATTCCAAACCTTCAATGATAACGCTCGCTTCGACAAAGCAGTCAATTCTTTGGTTTACGCACCAATGCAATGCTTCTAAATGCTGATCAGGCGGTGATGAAATAATTACAAAATCCGGCTTGGTTTTCGAGGACATTTCCTCAATACTTTCATATACAGGGATATTGTACAAAGATTTGGTTTCTTCTCTACGATCTATACGCGGATCGATGCCAAAAATTTCGTAGCTATCGATTTTATTTAAACATCGGATTCGACGTTTACCCATTGAGCCCAAACCTATAATTAAAGATCTAAGCATCAGTATCTAAAGTATTTTGAGCGAATTCTAAATCAACTGGTGACCCCAGATCTATCCAAAAGTCATCAAACCTAAAAATACCCACATTTTCACCTTGTTTTATTAATTTTTCAAACAAGTTGGGCATATCGCAATATACTGCCTTCTCTAAATATTTGATTGCATTTGTTGATAAAGCATAGACACCAATATTGATAAGGCTTGAATAAACCGGCTTTTCGTCGAATGAGGTAATCTGCTCTTCTTGTATATTAACAACTCCATATGGATTCTGTATGATATGACTCTTTACTGCCATCGTCGCCATTCGGTTTGATTTAATATGGGATTTTAGCAGATCGTTAAGTGCTAATTGTGTTATTATGTCAGCGTTAACTACGATAACATTTTCAATTCCGTTAAAATCTGCCAGACTTAGGCTCCCTGCAGTTCCTAATGGCTTATCCTCCCGCACAAATGTGACATTCTGGTACGACTGTCGCGCCTGAGTGACATGCTGCTCAATTTTGTTTGCTAAATGGTTCACCGATATGAAGACTTTGCTGAACCCTTCCAGCATAGCCTTGTCGAGGATGTAGTCTATGATTGGTCGACCTGCTACGTTAATCAAGGGTTTAGGGCAGTCGCGTGTTAAAGGATATAGTCTTTTTCCTCTTCCACCGGCCATCACAAATAGAGCTGTTGACGTCGGATTAGAAATTCTTTCTGGTATATTTATAAAAACCCCTTGCAAACGATTTTTTTTGGAAACCATTGGAATGCTTTTAACTGAATGGATTTGACAAAAATGTAAAGCCTCAGCATCGGTTTGATCGTCTCGAAGCGTTATAGGATTTGTACTGGCAATTGCCGTAATCTTCTGGTTTAGGGAGATTTTTTTCAAAAATGCTCTTCGAATGTCTCCGTCCGTGACCATCCCCAAAAGCTTATTATTTTGATCTACTACAATGATAAAATTCTGCCCATTTTTTTCCAAAGCGTGTAGAGCGTCGCTTATCGTAGCATTGCACCGCAAGACTAAATGTGCGTCTACGAGACTGGATAAGCTGGAAATTCTCATTATCGTTCCTTAGAAATAACTGCCCCTGCAGGTACAATGGTATGCTTAGGGAGTTTTACACCCTGAAAAATCGTTGCCCCAGCACCGATAAAACAATAATCTTCTATCTTAACATTTCCGCATAAAATGGCCCCCGGCGCTATATGACATGAAGAGCCTATCTCTGAGTCATGCTCAATAATCGCACCAGTATTTACAATTGTATTTGCTCCAATTTTTACGTTCACGCTGATGACTGCACGCTTCATAATCTGTACTCCCTCGCCTAGAACAGCGTCTATTGATATATCGCTACTGGACGCAACGACGGACGCAAACGTGTAATCTAGCTTTTTATATAGGTCCCATACATCAAAACGAGCTGTGGAGTACGGCATGTATCCCACACCATTCACAAGTTTGTAAGTCGTTGGCTTAAACAATACTGGGTCAATCGTTTTTATACTCACGTTCAAACTTTTAAAAATATCAGCAATTTTCCCATCAGATTTCGAAAATATAGCTTTTATTGAGTAGTTTTGTTTCGACATTATCTCGCACAGCACAGATGCATGTCCCCCAGCACCAATAAAAATTACTTCGACCTGATTACTCATCGATTAAGTCTCCAGATGAATAAGCTCTTGAAGATTTCGACCCTAACAGCCGCCAATATTCATAAGGGCTCATATTTACTGGTCCTCGCTTGATCGCTAAATTCTTATCTGAAAATACTTCTCCTTTTGTTATTGATGTTTCTGCAATTATTGTTCTTCTGACAGAGTTAGAATTCTCTTTTTCCGCAGGCATTGCGACTTTTTCGCCGTTGCCTAACGCAATATAGACTTGATTTATCCCTTCTACCATTTTTTTGAATTCATTCGGTTCAAGTGATACTTTATGATCAGGTCCGGCCAGCGTTTTGTCTAAAGTTATATGTTTTTCAAGCACTGTTATTCCTAGCGCAACTGATGCAATTGGTATTGCAATTCCAATGCTGTGATCTGAAAAGCCTACAGAGAGATTAAATTCTTTGTAGATTGTATTAATCGCATTTAGGTTTACTTCGGAATAAGGTGTCGGATACGCTGAGTTACAGTGTAGTAATGTGACTTTTTCCTTTAATATTTTTTGGCCACAAGTGGAATTGAACGCTGATTTTAGATCAATCATGGATGTGGGCACTTTGGAGTCTTCAAGATAGCCATATGCTAAAACTGACAATGCATTTCTAATTTCAGAAATATTCGACAGGCCAGTAGACAAAAGAATTTTTTTCTTGGTGCGTGCGTGTTCGAGTAAAAAAGGAGCGTTTGTTAAGTCACCAGAAGAGATTTTAAGGGCTTTTAAGTTCAGATGATTGTTTACAAAACTTAAACTTTCTGAATCAAAAGCAGTCGTCATGAACTCGATTTTAAGATCATCACAATACGATTTCAGCTTTTCAAAAGTCGCGAAAGTTAATTCAAGGTTTGAGAGCAGCGCCTTTTGACTGGCTAAATCATGATCGCCAGTAATTTGGTAATTAGCGCATCGCGTTGAGTCAGTGACTAACTTATCTGTTCTAAAAGTTTGGAACTTGATAACATCTGCTCCTGCCTCCGCTGCTGCATTTATTAAATCAAACGCCAAACCTACGTCGCCGTTATGGTTTACGCCAGCTTCTGCTATTACCTTCATTTAAGTGTCCTTAAAACATACCTTTACGTAAAGTAAAATTATCGATCAACAAAGTGCTTTTTGGTCAGATCTGTTAATGGATGGTGGATCAATTCGTCCACTATCTTAAGAGCACTTGATCCATTTCCATATGGATTTTCACATGTCGAGCAAATTTTTTGAAATTTTTCACATGCGATTGTTCTCAGAGCCTCCTTAATACTTCTTTTACTACCATCGCTATCGACTATTGATACCGCTTTGATCCTACCTTTCTGTCGCGAACCAATATTAATAGTAGGGATTCCAAAACTAGGTGCTTCAATGATACCACTTGATGAGTTTCCAACAACAGCTGAAGCATGGCGCATAGCGTTAGTATAATGTACTCTACCTAGCGACCTGACGGCACAAACTCGATTCGGAAATTTATTTGCTTCGGATTTTATCTTTTCAATGAATATACTGTTTTTTTCATCATTATTTGGGAAGGTTATTAATAACTTTGTTTCTCTTAGATCGCGTAATACAATCAATAAGTTAGAGAACAATTCATACTCCATATCCTTTTCCAAAGTTGTTGGGTGAAAAGTAATAAGAAAATACTTTTGACCTAGATGGAATTCTAATTTTTGCTCAATCTCTTGTAAGCTTAAGAACTGAGTATTCTTAAGATTGTCTATGCCTGGTGCGCCGAAGTTAAATACTTTATTTTCTGGCTCGCCTAGCTGTAAAATACGATTTTGGTATGTTTTGGTTGCTACAAAATGCAAGCTAGATAGTTTTGTTACAGCATGGCGTATACTATCATCAATAGCACCTTCTGTGATTTCACCGCCATGTATATGTGCAATCGGGATACCCGCGATTACCGCGGCTTGAGCAAGCGCTAATATCTCCACACGGTCTCCTAGTAAAACCAGTAAATCAGGAGGTTCTGATGCGAAGATTTTCGCAGCGCCGATCGTTGCATTTGCATTCGCTAGTGCAATATCGAGTGCACTATCTCCAGTGAACGCAAAATCGATCTTATAATCGATGCAAAATCCGTCATTTTCAATATGTTTTAAGGTCGCACCAAACTCATCATTGAGGTGAGTGCCTCCAACAATTAGTTTGGTATCAGCGTATTCAGTTTTTTCCAGGTGTTTGATAATTTCAAATAAATGGCCATAGTCTGCTCGAGAGCTAGTAAATATGAATATTTTACGCATTTGCATCAATTAATGGACTACTTGGTATGTTGGCTATTCGTTTCGCAATTTTATCAGTATTTGCAAGATTATCACATAAATCGTCTCTATACATGGGAAGGTGATGCATTGGTGTCCACGCAGCTCGTGCCGAAATTCCGTTCTCATTTGCAAACTCTAAAAAGCTATTACAATCATCGGCGGTTTGAAAAGCTATTGCGTTAAGCCAATAATTTGAGCGAGCGTGAATAGGTTCTTTAAAGAACTTTATCTCGCTATTAAGAAAAAACTTCTCATATGATGTCGCGATCTCTTTTTTTGATTTCAAGAAAAGCTCTAGATTCTCGATCTGTGCCAGGCCTAAAGCAGCATTAATGTTGGGCATCCTAAAGTTGAAAGCTTCGATATCATGGAAGAATTGATATTTATGTGGTATTTTCCCGGTCGAACTTATGTGGCGTAATAGCTTCGCGTCTTCAGCATTTTGACATAATATAACACCACCAGCGCCTGTGGTTATGATTTTGTTCCCATTAAAGCTTATAATTCCAAAACGTCCAAAAGTTCCAACATGCTTTTTTTTGTATGTTGATCCAAGCGCTTCGGCCGCGTCCTCAATTAGTTCCAGTTTCCAAAAGTGACATATCTCAACTAATTCTGTAATTTCACCGGGGTGTCCAAAAGTATGTACAGGTAAAACCGCTTTTATTCGTTGATTAGTTTGTTTGAGAAAACACTGCTTATTTTTAACATAGGCATTTTCTGATAAAAACTTTGATAATGATGATGGGCACAAACTTAAGGTATCGGTTGATATATCACAAAATATGGGTCTTGCTCCCAATTTTGCGATCGCATTGCAAGTAGCTACAAAAGTAAAGGACTGAGTTATAACAAGATCATTCGTTTGCACACCAGTACATTGTAGCGCTAAGTGAAGAGCTGAAGTTCCATTTGTAACAGCTACAGCATGTGGTGATCCTGTGTGTGAGCATATAGCTTGCTCGAACCTTGTGACATATTCGCCAACAGAAGAAACAAAGGTGCTTGCCAAAGTATCAAGTACGTATTCTCGTTCAAGCCCGGTGAAAATGGGTTCATGCAAAGGAATAGAATTGGAATGTTTGTAGACTTCTTGAATGAATTTACAAATCAATGAGTTTTTCATTAAAAGTTCATATCTCACATTTTATCATCTAGACTTTTATTTAATTCAATATGATCCAGATCATTTATAAATTCTTTAATGATGCTTACAAGATCACTTTTGCTCCAACATCTCTGCCTTAGAAAATATTGTATTTTTGACTCGAAGTTAACAATTTTCTCTTCAAAGTTTTGCGATTGGAGCGTAATCACTCCGATACTGTCGAATCTTTCGTAATTGATTAACTCGTCAGTCGAAAAAAACTCCTCTAATTCTTTCTCACCGGTTGTGTCGGTGGTTGACCAAAAGCATGGCCATTCGTCGCCAAGTATTGATTGTTTTGAGTAGTTTCTGGCATCTGACTCGTTATCGAAAACCAGTGCTTTGAGCCCTTGAGCTTGCAAATATTTGATAGCGAGTTCACGAAATGACAATGGGCAAAATTTATCAGTTAATTTAGGAAAAATAATTTCTCTATTATGTGCTAGCATCGCTGATATTAGACATAGTTCTCCGGCCTCTTTCTCGGTTATAAAGAAGCGTTTGATATCAAATGGAGCACTTAGAGGTTGATGTTTCTTAAGGCGATTTTCAAAACTATTCAGCAATGAACCGTCAGAAAATAGAACATTTGCAAATCGTGCAGATGATATTGCGATGCGATCACTATAATGCATCATGATCGACTCCATAATTGCCTTTGAGGCACCCATCAAGTTTTGTGGGTTTGTTGCTTTATCAGTGGAAACAGAAAAGTATTTTTTTGCTCCGCCCTCTATCGCCAACTGAAGCGTTTTTTTTGTATTTAATACATTGTGTTGCAACATCCGCATCAATGTATAAGGGTCTCTCTCACTTCGCACATGTTTTAGCGCGCTTAAGTTAATGACGTAATCGTAATCACCGTTACTTTCATAAAGCGCTTCGAACTCTATAGAACCAACATCTATCGCGAAGGTTTTGAATTCTCCATGTGGATTAGCATTAGAACTCCTAAGGTCACGTACAAGTTCTGCCAAATTATTCTCGCTTAAATCGACCAAATGTAGTTTTAATGGAGCATGTTCGAAAATTGCTTTGGAAACGGCCCTACCGATTGTGCCCCCAGCGCCAAGCACCAAAAACTTTGATTCCGCTATAATTTTTGAAATTTGCCCCTCATATCTGATAAAATCTGTGTTAAATAAGCTGACGTCTCTTTCTAATAATGCGTTGCATATTTCATTTTTTTTTCGCATGTAGCCCTCGTTTAACTTCGTGGTTGCTTTATCTTTTTTCTATGCATTCAGGCACGACATTCAAATATCTATCCTGTGACTTTTTACTGTATGATGCTAATAGCACAAAGTGCTTTAGCTTTCTTTTCCAATGGATATAGTTCGGTACCTGTGCAATATTTTTAAAACTACGAGAGATGTATAAAGTCGAATACATGCTTGGGTAAAAAGCGAGCCTTAATTGATAAAATGTTTAATTTTTTAAAATCAACGCAATATGTGTTAAGGCGAGTAGGGAAAATTTTCTCTGCAAAAGCTGAGGATGTGATATCCTCATTAGATGATCAGGATTTATCGCGATTCAGTGAACAAGATATTATTTTAGAAACTGAGGCAGATATTCAAAAATATTTACCCGACGTGCTTGGCCAAGCTCTAGCGCGAACATGGATCGACAAACGTTTCCTTGATGCATTTTTTGATTACCCTGTTGAAATATTGGAGCGCGGAGGTGTTTATCTGCCGGAAAAGATACAACTAGAGTTTGTCAAAGAAGACAAAAGTAGGCCAAAAGTGACTGTTTTCGAAAAGACAAAAAGTGGCCGAAAAAAGATATTAGAATTGAAGTTAATTATGGTAGCAGAGCAATGATTAAATTTTTTTGGGGGGTTCTTTTTTGTGTTTTGGTGAGTACTAAATGGGTACAGGCAGATAACCACTTGCAGGACATAAATATTGATGAAAGCTTCAAGACTGCAGTAAAATTAGTAGAGAAAAAGCAGTATATTGATGCAGTTGATATCTTCAATGTACTTGCAGAGCAAGAGATCCCAGAGGCCCAATTTAACCTGTCGTTAATGTTGTTCAATGGCCTAGGCGCACCAAAAAACTTTAGGCAAGCGTTGGTTTGGTCTTGGAAAGCGCATCTAAACAAGCATGAGGCAGCACGTTCTCAAGTGACTGAAATATTAGACAAGGTTACGCCGGAGTTACGAAGTGATGTAGCAAATAAGCTTATAACTGAGCTTACTGGACTTGCTAAAAAGGGTGATGCTGAAGCAGCACTGAAATTAGGAATTACCTTCATTAACCTCATGGTAGAGCCAGATTACGCCAGTGCCTATGTGTGGCTAAGTATTGCGCAGGCCTATGGAATTGAAGAGGCAAGTGCTTTGCTGAGTGACGTTACCGAGCAATTGGCTATCGAAGAAGTCCTAATTAAACAAGACGAAGCAAGCAAGCTTTTCACAGAAATTAATAAATAAATATTACTTGCGCGATATATTTTGCACAAAGTTTAGAACGTCAAGTTTATGATTTGTCGCTATCTCAACTTCACTTATCGATTTCTGAAATTTTGTAAGCAGATCGATGATTTCAGGATCAGAGAGATTGCTATGATCAGTTTTGAGCGTAGCAATAATATTGTTTAGAGTTTTAATTTTGATTTTGATATCTTCATCGTCGGGCAAAGAAATATTTTCTAGTTTCGAAGCAATGGAAACTAGTTGGTCAATAAATTCGTTTGAAAGCATGTTAACAGTTACTCTTAACCGTTTTTTATGCTTTCAAA
>Ga0181605_10002763_pt1 | contig 15056 bp, 2 predicted proteins | sample 041ome_11_FD_148676 | JGI IMG/M metagenome (GOLD analysis project Ga0181605, IMG submission 148676) | Coastal salt marsh microbial communities from the Groves Creek Marsh, Skidaway Island, Georgia - 041411US metaG (spades assembly) | ecosystem: Environmental > Aquatic > Marine > Intertidal zone...
CACACCGTTCTGCCACTGGGCATAGGGCGTGGATGTACTGTGCACAACCTTGTGGCGTTCGCAAAACGACTCAAACGCGCCTTTGAATTCCGTCCCGCCGTCGGTGAAGAAGGCGGTGATGGCTGTGGAATTCAGGCCGTTATCTTGATCGTGCCAATGTGACGTAGAACGTTGACGCCGTTCGCGAATCCGTGGCGGTTCCGAGAGCATCCATTCACCGACGATCTGGCTGACCTCTTCAGCGCCCTTCGTTTCCATCGCGTATACCCACGTATAGCGAGTGAACTCGTCCACGAGTATGAGAAGGTGCTTTGGGGAATTCACGATTACCGCCCTTTGGCCCGCAAGGTACGGTCGGTACACACGTTCTCGAAACGGCCGGCGTAGCACGATGTCCGAGGGGCGGATGCCCATACGTTCCAAGTCCTCGAAACCGCCGCCTGAAAGAATGGGGACCGTATCGAGGTAAACCCTTTGAAGCGGCCGAGTTGCCCACATCTCTTCACGAGCTGGCTTCCTTGGAGGTTTGGTCGCCTTGGCCATGGCACAGGTTGGGCACGACCATAACTTCGACTTTATGATGTCGTCGAAACCCGGCAGCCATTCCTTTGCTCCGCCTACGGTCGTGTTGCACACCTCTCGCATCGCCTCGGGCGACCGATGCATCAGTCGAACATGGAGCCTCGAGAAGGCCTCCATTTTGAATACCAACTGAGAGTGTGGCGTTTCGGACACGATCGGATGTGCCCTCATCGGTTCAAGCTCTGGTTGAACCGGTCTCACGTCGATCTCCTCTTGAGATCTCATCGACTCCTCCTGAGTCGGGTCTTGCGACTCCACAGCGGCGACGGCGTCGTCCGTCGATGCTGATGGTCGGTCCGGCTGAGCGGTCGTCATCGCTTTCAAAGTTTCGACGATTGCTCCTTCGGGTCGAGTCGCGACAGCAGGTACGTTGCTGTTGCTCGGTTTGCGCCCTCCATCGACGCTACGAAGTCAAGCCACCGTAGGTGGTGACTCCGTCAGGAGACCCTGGAGGCCATCCAAATCGCGGATGCCTGTGAGCGCTCGAGCGGGCTCGGGTACGAGCCTCTCAATTTCTTTCTGGCTTAGGAAGTTCGGACGTGGGAGCAAATGTAGCCCCACATCGAATTCGCACGAGATCTCGACACGACGGCTCTCATCCATCAAGGCTCCGACTGCGCCGAGCTGCAACGAAACCGCTCGCGGCGGCGTGATTTCAGTTGCGGCGCCAAACTTCGGTGGGTTGGCATTCCGGATGGCATGAAACCCCCCGTCGTGCACAAACGACGCGGGTGAAACCAGTCCGATGCCCATTGATTTCAAACCAGGTACAACGAGGACATCGAAGCGTACAACTTCATCCGTCGCGCCCGATCCGTTTCGGCACGGAACGCGCGCGTAAACCGTCCCACCATGAGTGGCCGGCTTTGACCCCCCAACGCCCCCTATGGCGATAGGCGATCGTAGTTTGACGATTGTACGCGTATCGATGCCATCAAGCCCGGCCAGGTACGAGACACCAGCGGCACCGGTGTCGAGTATATACTTGACACCTACGCCGCCTTGTACGCCAACCTGATACGCGGCTAACGGACCGGCCGGGAACGCTCCAAGACCAGCACCGTCACGCCTACCGTCGGCTGCAGCACCACCCATAGCATTCGTACTATTTCGAATGGGATTATCCTGTGACAACTTGTCCACCGCCAAAGGGTTGCGGCATTCACGCATCATGTGTCCTCGGCGCTCGCATTTGGCGCACTTGTCTTTGTTCTCGGGTTTGGAAGCCCAAGATCGGAATGACGTCATTGTGTCCCCTGCTTTGCTAGCGCCGCGACCTGCACCTCTTCCACCAGTGTTGCTACCGTTTCGACCACCACCATTTGCACGGCGTCCACGAACTTCACCTCCGCGCGCAAGAGCAGCGACAAGCGGCGCACGACGCGGCGGATCATCGCGATGCAGGGAGTCAAGCTCTTCCATCTGCACCTGCTCTTTCAGCCATTGCAGGATCAACGACAACTTCGTACTTGTTTCTAACCCAGACGCGGATCGGGATCGTTCCCATGAGTCCATCAGTGTCTTAAGCCGCGACCCGCTGACCACGGAGTAGAACACGCTCCATTGCTCCGCCTCGGTGAGACGAGACACGCTGAGCGCGTCTGCGATTTCATCGGCGTTGTCAAGGTATCTGTTGAATTCCGACAGAATACCCAACAGATTCCTCGACGAATCGTCCACCGGTAACCTCGCCGCAGCGCCAGAAACAAGGTGCTGTCGGCAAGCGGACGCTCTCGACTTAGGCACTCGTACTGAGGCGTAAGCGTCCACGAGCTGACGCAGCGGGTGATGTCGGTTATCCAGCTCTCTCTTCAAAGCGACCACCAGACCATCAGTCCCCGCTGCCTTCATCAACAGAGCGATCTCCTCCTTTGCTATTGACGTCAGAACTCGATTGAGAAGCGTGCTATCGTCAATCGTTTCCTCGGCGGCGACGGCGTCGGCGGCGACGGCGGCGCCGTCGTTGCCTTCCTCGTCATCGGAGCTAGCGTTCACGTCTTCGGCTCTAAGATTGGAGCTGAACTTCTCGACGAGCTTCGCCGTCCTCAGCGCCTCCAATTCCGTACGCCAGTCGTCCTCCTCGTTCGCCCTTGTCAGGGCACGGCGTATCATATTCTCGGCGGCGCCCTGGACGGGGCCTTGCCGCGAATACCTGATACCCGCATTCTTGAACACCTGGCCACTTTCCAGGGAGTCAAAAAGTCGCCTGGCGGACTCGCTCTGCTGCGAAATCCGCCCCAGAGGCGAAAGCGCACCTCCCTTCTCCATGAAGGGGGTGACTAAGAAGCTGTAAGGGCGCGACATCGAAAATCGACGACGCGCGCCTCACGCGCCTACGGGGTTTATAGGCTCCCTTACCTGGGAACCTGAGATTACTCCCCCAACTCTCGCTGAAAGCCAAATACGTCGGCTGTTCCAAATTAACTTTGCAATAAAAAAACACTGTGAGAGCTTATCTTAAGATGATAGCTTTCCCTCCACTCGCCTCGTAATAATTAAGCCTCCAAAGACCAAACGTTCTCACCCCGCGGTAACTTCGACGTCACCCCTCTGGAATAATTAGACCGTTCGCCTAGCTCAATACGACGACAAGCAACGCGCGTTACAGCGATTTAAATGTCAAGTAAATATATATGGATATACGGACCCTACTATGCGTTACAACTTATCGGTCGTCACGCTGCAGAATGGCGCCGCATGCATGGGCAAATCCATGCATGCGCACCCGCAAAAGGGAATATTCCCTCAGGCATAAATTGCAGCCACTAAATAGCTCTAAGCAAAGCTCATTGTTCGTAGTCACGCCTCAAAAGCACTGTTGGGCTTCCAGATCGACAGTAGTCGACAGGGGGCCTCAAAGGGCACGCGTTCAAGAAGGTCACTATGACTAAACAGTATGTGGTAAATGGGTAATTGACCGTGGTCCGTTTTACCCATGATCATCACATCACTGGAAATCACATCACGCCCCCTGACCGCGTTGAACGTCGCGACTCACATCCATAGTGTCGGAGAGATAAAACATAAGGGGAAATTCCTTCGCCTCGCTCCCTGGGAGCGCGCAAGTTGAAACCGACCCCACCTTATGAGTCTTGCGGTTTAAACTCCACACAGGGCAAGTAATTGCTCCTTGTGAAGAAAACCGTCGCTTGGCATGGACGTACCGTCGAAACTCAACAGTTGCCGTCGCACCCAAGTAGAGAAGTCCACTTTCGCATTTCCACTAATGCGGTCAATGTGGTTCTTCGTCACATCGTTGTTTCTCATGTTTGACTTGGTCAACAGGTCAGCAGGGTTGTCATCCGTTCCGATTTTGATGGGGACGACCATCCCGCTCTTGCAAAGTGAGAAAGCGTACGATAATTCTGTTTCGTATTGTTTTGTTCCTTCAAGCCAACTGTTTCCGTCCCTCTTCATGTGGGAGATTCCAACAGCTGCGTCACAAAACACGGGTGTGTATGAGATATCATACCCCACCTCCTTCAGAAAGTAATAGCAAAACGCGATCTCCTTCATCGCCACATTGAGCGCACGGAACTCAGCTTCGCCAGACGAAATGGCGACTGATTTCTGAAGCTTTGATTTCCAATAAATGGGCGCACCAGCGCACATGATAATAATCGAGCTCGTTGACTTTCGACCTAAGTCCTTTTCACCTGTGGTGTGCATGGGTTCGCCCCCATAGTCACTATCCACGAAGGCAAAGATGCGCGGTGTACCTCCAGGCATACATTGCGTACCGTCGTAAATCAGCGCTAAGTCCTCGTGTTCGACAAGGTAGCGCATCACTCGGGCAATGCCTCTAATATGCTTGATCGACGCCCTGTGCATTAATCGAGATGCCTTCGCGAGGGCATGCGCCACGTCGAAACGAGTGTACGTAGCGACGTACATGATTGATCCCACCATAGATTGATAGAGTCGAAGCGTCTCGCGTTCTTCATGCGTCATGTTATTCGGGTCGATACCGTCGTTTGGATCGAAATTGTTTTCACCAGAGTATTCCGGTGAGATTGCCTTCACTTTCCTACCGTTGTCGAGACCATCGAGCACGATCTTGTACTCTCTGGCCATTTCGCGTATCTTGGAGACTTGGGTCACGGAGATGCGCCCATCGTCGAGTCGGCGTATTTCGAGTCCATTCCAAACTTTCACGTCTCGCTGGTCTGTCGATCCTATCGTGACGTCGAAATCCTTTGAAATTTGCTTGTGGAACCCGTTAAAAGCTGAAGCCGATCCAAGATATAGAAAATCATCCACATACATGACAACAATCCCTTTTAGAGATCCGTCGTCGTTCCGAGCGGAGAATACACACGGGTCCTTTGAACACTGTACGTAACCAGCGGCGATTAGTTTCTCAGATGCATGGCCGAACCATAATCGACCGCTTTGCTTCGCACCGTAGAGTGCTTTTCTGACTCGAGTCATGTACATTCGAGGGTTATTCAAGAAATGGTCAACATCCGTGATGTTCTTCATCCAGTCGCCGGAGCGAGACTCGTTTGGTTCGCTCCGAATCGTATCGATGAGTTCGGGCGGAACACGCATGTACATCTCTACATCCATATCTGAAGCCACATAAGCCTGAGCGACGTCGATGAGATTGACATGCCATTTCTGATTAGCTGCTATAGATAGCGCCAGTTTTACCGTCGTACTCCTCGGTGTCGGCGAACTGACTTCCCAGAAATTCACGCCTTTCGTCTGTCGGTGTCCACCGACGCACAGGCGCGCCTTGACTGTGTCGTCTTCACGTACTTTGACCGCCCATACATGTTGAAGTGTAGGGGCCGACTTGGGTACATCTGATATCGGGATGATCTCGAAGACTTTACGATCGATGAGTCCTTTTATTTCCTTGACCTTCGCGCTCTTCAGTTCATCGGGCGATACATCCGCAATCTTCCTGACGCTCTTGCCTAAATCCAATTCTTTTGTCAACGCGTTGACAGCATAGGCTTTGAGTTCACTGGAGCCGTCTTCGGCATGCGTGAGCGCATCGCCATGTTCTACGAATGCGTGCTTGATCAGACGTTGTATAAGCAATGGCGGCACCAACTGCGCCTCTTCTTTCGGCGTTCCGGGGATAAGAGTGCCATCAGCCGTGTACGAGGGCCCCGCTTGAGACGTTCTTGTGTGATGACCCATCAACAGTTTAGCCAAACATTCATGCCCTGGTTTCCTACAGTCAGGTAGATCAAGGTTCGTAAGATTCGTCATGATCATTGTTGCTTTCCTGTCCGCGCGGCCATGCTCGCCGCAATACGTAACGGTGTGTATGTATTGCTTAAAAGGTTGAAGGATTAGTCTCCGCGCCAGTCTATTCCCACCTGAGTCGGGGTTCTCCAGGAACCATGCAATCGGCTTGAACAGTTTGATCAACTCAAGGCAAGCTCTGACGGTCTTGTCGCCTTGCAGTAATTTCCTCTTTCGCTCTTGGATGCCGCTTCGAGTGTCCGCCGCTGAGAATGGCGTACATGGAGGCGAAAACCAGGCGAGATGTATCTTGATTCCTCGTAGGGCCGCTGGGATATTCTTTCCACTCTTGATTCTTTGAACTAGGTCTTCCAGTCGCATGAGAATCGTGGGTTTGGTCGACGGGTCGTTGTCGCAACTTATGAAATTGAATAGATGCGCGACGCCGGCGAGTTCCAGGGCTTTGCGCACACTATGTCCACCAGAGCAGCCATCGAAGAAATTGATGATTTTGTCTCGCTCGAGCCACCCTCGAAGCGTGTCTGTGCCAATCTTGCTCGGGTTCGAGTTCGCTTGCCATGCTTCCACATCTGCCAGATTCGAGATGCGTCCGGCGCCCGCTTGGTGTATGGTTAACACGTGAGCTGCTTTCACGATCTCTTCGCCAGTGAATAAGCCGGTGTTCAAGGTTGAAGGATCGCTAGTGTTAGTCGGGCTTGCGACGTAGGTGAACCTGCTTGGTGCGCTTCGGTTTCGTGTAGAACGACGGACAACGTTGTCGTTTTCGTTGTCGACGTTGTCGGAATCTGCGCTGCCTGTGTCACCGTCGTTGTCATTGTCACCACCTTCTTCCGCATTGTTTTCATCGCGATCGGGTTCGCTGGCGCGTTGGTTGTACTCTTCGTCGACGATCAGTCCCATGGACTCATCATCTCGATTGACGATGAGTTCATCATGGCCGTGTTGAGTCGGCGAGTGAGGCAATTCTTCGTCCGAACGCTCGACCTCACAACTCGCCTCCTCGAGCGTCGGATGAAGGGCATGTTGCAGGTATGGCGAGGCTGTAGGGGGCGCGTCGATATCGCGCGCACTTGATCGGCCGTGTGAAGCCGGCGTTCCGTCGCTCACGGTCGCGTCGGGCTGGGTTGACGCCTCTTCGACGCGCGCGCCTTCGACGCCGCGCGCACTGGCTTCGTCTCCGTTACTCTCCCCGGTCGCGGCTTCGTTCATCGCCGCACCAGTGTCAGGGGCTGTGCCAGGTTCAGGTGCCTTCGGCGTGCCACTGGACACGGGCGATGCATCACCATCTGGCCGTTGTTCGCGATCGTCTGCGAGCTGAACCCCGCCGGATCCGCCGGGCGTTGGCGTCAGCGCGTCCAACATTTCCAATTCGCGAGTCAAGGCTAACTCGGCACGGCGGGCGGCTTCCATTAGCTCCGTAGGCGTGGGCATGGCGTCACCTGCAAATGTCGCCTCGTGGACTATTTGCTGGTCGAACGTGAGATCGTTGAGCACGTGTAACCCCTCTATGGGTGACTGCGCAACGCCTACGACGTATGCCCGACGTGATCGCGTCTGCGTGCCTGGTCGATGGTCATAAACGAAGCACTCAGCTCCATACGCTCTGTACCAATTCATCCGAGGCTGTAGTCCGTAGAGCTGCCAGTACGGGTTGGCACTATCGAGGGCGTGCGTTGGCAACATGTTAGTCATCGCGGTCGCGTGTTCGGCAAAATGCACGAAGTCGCACGGCTCGCATCTTCCGTGACTTATGGCCGTTGAGCGTACAGCGTCTTTTAGAATCCTGATTCGTGCTTCAGCCACACCGTTTTGCCACTGGGCGTAGGGCGTAGATGTACTGTGCACAATCTTGTGGCGTTCGCAAAACGACTCAAACGCGCCTTTGAATTCCGTCCCGCCGTCGGTGAAGAAGGTGGTGATGGCTGTGGAATTCAGACCATTATCTTGATCGTGCCAATGCGAAGTAGAGCGTTGGCGCCGTTCGCGAATCCGTGGCGGTTCCGAGAGCATCCATTCACCGACGATCAGTGATATTTCTTCAGCGCCCTTCGACTCCATCGCGTACACCCACGTGTAGCGAGTGAACTCGTCCACCACCACGAGCAAATACTGTGGAGACCTGACGATCACGCTCCCTTGGCCAGCATAATGCGGTCGGTATATACGCTCTCGAAACGGACGACGTAGCACGACATCCGAGGGGCGAATGCCCATACGTCCCAAGTCCTCGAAACCGTTGCCTGAGAGGATGGGGACTGTATCGAGGTACACCCTTTGCAGCGGTCGCGTTGCCCACATTTCTTCGCGAGCTGGCTGCCTTGCAGGTTTAGTTGCCTTGGCCATCGCACAGATTGGGCACGACCACAGCTTTGATTTTACTATATCATCAAAGCCTGGCAGCCACTCCTTCGCCCCGCCCACGGTCGTCTTGCACACCTCTCGCATCGCCTCGGGCGACCGATGCATCAGTCGCACATGGAGCCTTGCAAAGGCTTCCATCTTAAACGCCAAATTTGGCGTTTCGGACACGGCTGGGTGTGCCCTCATCGGCTCTGACTCTGGTTGAACCGGTCTCACGTCGACCTCCTCTTGAGATCTCATCGACTCCTCCTGAGTCGGGTCTTGCGACTCCACAGCGGCGACGGCGTCGTCCGTCGATGCTGATGGTCGGTCCGGCTGAGCGGTCGTCATCGCTTTCAAAGTTTCGACGATTGCTCCTTCGGGTCGAGTCGCGACAGCAGGTACGTTGCTGTTGCTCGGTTTGCGCCCTCCATCGACGCTACGAAGTCAAGCCACCGTAGGTGGTGACTCCGTCAGGAGACCCTGGAGGCCATCCAAATCGCGGATGCCTGTGAGCGCTCGAGCGGGCTCGGGTACGAGCCTCTCAATTTCTTTCTGGCTTAGGAAGTTCGGACGTGGGAGCAAATGTAGCCCCACATCGAATTCGCACGAGATCTCGACACGACGGCTCTCATCCATCAAGGCTCCGACTGCGCCGAGCTGCAACGAAACCGCTCGCGGCGGCGTGATTTCAGTTGCGGCGCCAAACTTCGGTGGGTTGGCATTCCGGATGGCATGAAACCCCCCGTCGTGCACAAACGACGCGGGTGAAACCAGTCCGATGCCCATTGATTTCAAACCAGGTACAACGAGGACATCGAAGCGTACAACTTCATCCGTCGCGCCCGATCCGTTTCGGCACGGAACGCGCGCGTAAACCGTCCCACCATGAGTGGCCGGCTTTGACCCCCCAACGCCCCCTATGGCGATAGGCGATCGTAGTTTGACGATTGTACGCGTATCGATGCCATCAAGCCCGGCCAGGTACGAGACACCAGCGGCACCGGTGTCGAGTATATACTTGACACCTACGCCGCCTTGTACGCCAACCTGATACGCGGCTAACGGACCGGCCGGGAACGCTCCAAGACCAGCACCGTCACGCCTACCGTCGGCTGCAGCACCACCCATAGCATTCGTACTATTTCGAATGGGATTATCCTGTGACAACTTGTCCACCGCCAAAGGGTTGCGGCATTCACGCATCATGTGTCCTCGGCGCTCGCATTTGGCGCACTTGTCTTTGTTCTCGGGTTTGGAAGCCCAAGATCGGAATGACGTCATTGTGTCCCCTGCTTTGCTAGCGCCGCGACCTGCACCTCTTCCACCAGTGTTGCTACCGTTTCGACCACCACCATTTGCACGGCGTCCACGAACTTCACCTCCGCGCGCAAGAGCAGCGACAAGCGGCGCACGACGCGGCGGATCATCGCGATGCAGGGAGTCAAGCTCTTCCATCTGCACCTGCTCTTTCAGCCATTGCAGGATCAACGACAACTTCGTACTTGTTTCTAACCCAGACGCGGATCGGGATCGTTCCCATGAGTCCATCAGTGTCTTAAGCCGCGACCCGCTGACCACGGAGTAGAACACGCTCCATTGCTCCGCCTCGGTGAGACGAGACACGCTGAGCGCGTCTGCGATTTCATCGGCGTTGTCAAGGTATCTGTTGAATTCCGACAGAATACCCAACAGATTCCTCGACGAATCGTCCACCGGTAACCTCGCCGCAGCGCCAGAAACAAGGTGCTGTCGGCAAGCGGACGCTCTCGACTTAGGCACTCGTACTGAGGCGTAAGCGTCCACGAGCTGACGCAGCGGGTGATGTCGGTTATCCAGCTCTCTCTTCAAAGCGACCACCAGACCATCAGTCCCCGCTGCCTTCATCAACAGAGCGATCTCCTCCTTTGCTATTGACGTCAGAACTCGATTGAGAAGCGTGCTATCGTCAATCGTTTCCTCGGCGGCGACGGCGTCGGCGGCGACGGCGGCGCCGTCGTTGCCTTCCTCGTCATCGGAGCTAGCGTTCACGTCTTCGGCTCTAAGATTGGAGCTGAACTTCTCGACGAGCTTCGCCGTCCTCAGCGCCTCCAATTCCGTACGCCAGTCGTCCTCCTCGTTCGCCCTTGTCAGGGCACGGCGTATCATATTCTCGGCGGCGCCCTGGACGGGGCCTTGCCGCGAATACCTGATACCCGCATTCTTGAACACCTGGCCACTTTCCAGGGAGTCAAAAAGTCGCCTGGCGGACTCGCTCTGCTGCGAAATCCGCCCCAGAGGCGAAAGCGCACCTCCCTTCTCCATGAAGGGGGTGACTAAGAAGCTGTAAGGGCGCGACATCGAAAATCGACGACGCGCGCCTCACGCGCCTACGGGGTTTATAGGCTCCCTTACCTGGGAACCTGAGATTACTCCCCCAACTCTCGCTGAAAGCCAAATACGTCGGCTGTTCCAAATTAACTTTGCAATAAAAAAACACTGTGAGAGCTTATCTTAAGATGATAGCTTTCCCTCCACTCGCCTCGTAATAATTAAGCCTCCAAAGACCAAACGTTCTCACCCCGCGGTAACTTCGACGTCACCCCTCTGGAATAATTAGACCGTTCGCCTAGCTCAATACGACGACAAGCAACGCGCGTTACAGCGATTTAAATGTCAAGTAAATATATATGGATATACGGACCCTACTATGCGTTACAACTTATCGGTCGTCACGCTGCAGAATGGCGCCGCATGCATGGGCAAATCCATGCATGCGCACCCGCAAAAGGGAATATTCCCTCAGGCATAAATTGCAGCCACTAAATAGCTCTAAGCAAAGCTCATTGTTCGTAGTCACGCCTCAAAAGCACTGTTGGGCTTCCAGATCGACAGTAGTCGACAGGGGGCCTCAAAGGGCACGCGTTCAAGAAGGTCACTATGACTAAACAGTATGTGGTAAATGGGTAATTGACCGTGGTCCGTTTTACCCATGATCATCACATCACTGGAAATCACATCACGCCCCCTGACCGCGTTGAACGTCGCGACTCACATCCATAGTGTCGGAGAGATAAAACATAAGGGGAAATTCCTTCGCCTCGCTCCCTGGGAGCGCGCAAGTTGAAACCGACCCCACCTTATGAGTCTTGCGGTTTAAACTCCACACAGGGCAAGTAATTGCTCCTTGTGAAGAAAACCGTCGCTTGGCATGGACGTACCGTCGAAACTCAACAGTTGCCGTCGCACCCAAGTAGAGAAGTCCACTTTCGCATTTCCACTAATGCGGTCAATGTGGTTCTTCGTCACATCGTTGTTTCTCATGTTTGACTTGGTCAACAGGTCAGCAGGGTTGTCATCCGTTCCGATTTTGATGGGGACGACCATCCCGCTCTTGCAAAGTGAGAAAGCGTACGATAATTCTGTTTCGTATTGTTTTGTTCCTTCAAGCCAACTGTTTCCGTCCCTCTTCATGTGGGAGATTCCAACAGCTGCGTCACAAAACACGGGTGTGTATGAGATATCATACCCCACCTCCTTCAGAAAGTAATAGCAAAACGCGATCTCCTTCATCGCCACATTGAGCGCACGGAACTCAGCTTCGCCAGACGAAATGGCGACTGATTTCTGAAGCTTTGATTTCCAATAAATGGGCGCACCAGCGCACATGATAATAATCGAGCTCGTTGACTTTCGACCTAAGTCCTTTTCACCTGTGGTGTGCATGGGTTCGCCCCCATAGTCACTATCCACGAAGGCAAAGATGCGCGGTGTACCTCCAGGCATACATTGCGTACCGTCGTAAATCAGCGCTAAGTCCTCGTGTTCGACAAGGTAGCGCATCACTCGGGCAATGCCTCTAATATGCTTGATCGACGCCCTGTGCATTAATCGAGATGCCTTCGCGAGGGCATGCGCCACGTCGAAACGAGTGTACGTAGCGACGTACATGATTGATCCCACCATAGATTGATAGAGTCGAAGCGTCTCGCGTTCTTCATGCGTCATGTTATTCGGGTCGATACCGTCGTTTGGATCGAAATTGTTTTCACCAGAGTATTCCGGTGAGATTGCCTTCACTTTCCTACCGTTGTCGAGACCATCGAGCACGATCTTGTACTCTCTGGCCATTTCGCGTATCTTGGAGACTTGGGTCACGGAGATGCGCCCATCGTCGAGTCGGCGTATTTCGAGTCCATTCCAAACTTTCACGTCTCGCTGGTCTGTCGATCCTATCGTGACGTCGAAATCCTTTGAAATTTGCTTGTGGAACCCGTTAAAAGCTGAAGCCGATCCAAGATATAGAAAATCATCCACATACATGACAACAATCCCTTTTAGAGATCCGTCGTCGTTCCGAGCGGAGAATACACACGGGTCCTTTGAACACTGTACGTAACCAGCGGCGATTAGTTTCTCAGATGCATGGCCGAACCATAATCGACCGCTTTGCTTCGCACCGTAGAGTGCTTTTCTGACTCGAGTCATGTACATTCGAGGGTTATTCAAGAAATGGTCAACATCCGTGATGTTCTTCATCCAGTCGCCGGAGCGAGACTCGTTTGGTTCGCTCCGAATCGTATCGATGAGTTCGGGCGGAACACGCATGTACATCTCTACATCCATATCTGAAGCCACATAAGCCTGAGCGACGTCGATGAGATTGACATGCCATTTCTGATTAGCTGCTATAGATAGCGCCAGTTTTACCGTCGTACTCCTCGGTGTCGGCGAACTGACTTCCCAGAAATTCACGCCTTTCGTCTGTCGGTGTCCACCGACGCACAGGCGCGCCTTGACTGTGTCGTCTTCACGTACTTTGACCGCCCATACATGTTGAAGTGTAGGGGCCGACTTGGGTACATCTGATATCGGGATGATCTCGAAGACTTTACGATCGATGAGTCCTTTTATTTCCTTGACCTTCGCGCTCTTCAGTTCATCGGGCGATACATCCGCAATCTTCCTGACGCTCTTGCCTAAATCCAATTCTTTTGTCAACGCGTTGACAGCATAGGCTTTGAGTTCACTGGAGCCGTCTTCGGCATGCGTGAGCGCATCGCCATGTTCTACGAATGCGTGCTTGATCAGACGTTGTATAAGCAATGGCGGCACCAACTGCGCCTCTTCTTTCGGCGTTCCGGGGATAAGAGTGCCATCAGCCGTGTACGAGGGCCCCGCTTGAGACGTTCTTGTGTGATGACCCATCAACAGTTTAGCCAAACATTCATGCCCTGGTTTCCTACAGTCAGGTAGATCAAGGTTCGTAAGATTCGTCATGATCATTGTTGCTTTCCTGTCCGCGCGGCCATGCTCGCCGCAATACGTAACGGTGTGTATGTATTGCTTAAAAGGTTGAAGGATTAGTCTCCGCGCCAGTCTATTCCCACCTGAGTCGGGGTTCTCCAGGAACCATGCAATCGGCTTGAACAGTTTGATCAACTCAAGGCAAGCTCTGACGGTCTTGTCGCCTTGCAGTAATTTCCTCTTTCGCTCTTGGATGCCGCTTCGAGTGTCCGCCGCTGAGAATGGCGTACATGGAGGCGAAAACCAGGCGAGATGTATCTTGATTCCTCGTAGGGCCGCTGGGATATTCTTTCCACTCTTGATTCTTTGAACTAGGTCTTCCAGTCGCATGAGAATCGTGGGTTTGGTCGACGGGTCGTTGTCGCAACTTATGAAATTGAATAGATGCGCGACGCCGGCGAGTTCCAGGGCTTTGCGCACACTATGTCCACCAGAGCAGCCATCGAAGAAATTGATGATTTTGTCTCGCTCGAGCCACCCTCGAAGCGTGTCTGTGCCAATCTTGCTCGGGTTCGAGTTCGCTTGCCATGCTTCCACATCTGCCAGATTCGAGATGCGTCCGGCGCCCGCTTGGTGTATGGTTAACACGTGAGCTGCTTTCACGATCTCTTCGCCAGTGAATAAGCCGGTGTTCAAGGTTGAAGGATCGCTAGTGTTAGTCGGGCTTGCGACGTAGGTGAACCTGCTTGGTGCGCTTCGGTTTCGTGTAGAACGACGGACAACGTTGTCGTTTTCGTTGTCGACGTTGTCGGAATCTGCGCTGCCTGTGTCACCGTCGTTGTCATTGTCACCACCTTCTTCCGCATTGTTTTCATCGCGATCGGGTTCGCTGGCGCGTTGGTTGTACTCTTCGTCGACGATCAGTCCCATGGACTCATCATCTCGATTGACGATGAGTTCATCATGGCCGTGTTGAGTCGGCGAGTGAGGCAATTCTTCGTCCGAACGCTCGACCTCACAACTCGCCTCCTCGAGCGTCGGATGAAGGGCATGTTGCAGGTATGGCGAGGCTGTAGGGGGCGCGTCGATATCGCGCGCACTTGATCGGCCGTGTGAAGCCGGCGTTCCGTCGCTCACGGTCGCGTCGGGCTGGGTTGACGCCTCTTCGACGCGCGCGCCTTCGACGCCGCGCGCACTGGCTTCGTCTCCGTTACTCTCCCCGGTCGCGGCTTCGTTCATCGCCGCACCAGTGTCAGGGGCTGTGCCAGGTTCAGGTGCCTTCGGCGTGCCACTGGACACGGGCGATGCATCACCATCTGGCCGTTGTTCGCGATCGTCTGCGAGCTGAACCCCGCCGGATCCGCCGGGCGTTGGCGTCAGCGCGTCCAACATTTCCAATTCGCGAGTCAAGGCTAACTCGGCACGGCGGGCGGCTTCCATTAGCTCCGTAGGCGTGGGCATGGCGTCACCTGCAAATGTCGCCTCGTGGACTATTTGCTGGTCGAACGTGAGATCGTTGAGCACGTGTAACCCCTCTATGGGTGACTGCGCAACGCCTACGACGTATGCCCGACGTGATCGCGTCTGCGTGCCTGGTCGATGGTCATAAACGAAGCACTCAGCTCCATACGCTCTGTACCAATTCATCCGAGGCTGTAGTCCGTAGAGCTGCCAGTACGGGTTGGCAC
>Ga0181605_10002770_pt1 | contig 15020 bp, 24 predicted proteins | sample 041ome_11_FD_148676 | JGI IMG/M metagenome (GOLD analysis project Ga0181605, IMG submission 148676) | Coastal salt marsh microbial communities from the Groves Creek Marsh, Skidaway Island, Georgia - 041411US metaG (spades assembly) | ecosystem: Environmental > Aquatic > Marine > Intertidal zone...
CTAATGATCTTTGAACTTTTCTTTGTGCTTGTCCAGATCTAACTTCTTTCATATGATCTTCAACATTTGGATTTTCACCAACATCAACTGTTGACTTATATCCTTTAGCATAATTTGGAACTATTAATATTCTTCCAGCATTTATTCCAGCACTATTTTCAGTGCCTGCTTTTCTATTAATTATTTTTGATGGAGAAATATCTGATTTTTCATTATTTGTATTTACATAATGATGCTCAGATGCTGAAAGATCAAAGGATGGAATTCCTTTATGATTATCTTTATAAGGATCGGGAGTTGTAGATTTCGAAAAAGATGTATCACCAACTAATATTGAATTCACATTATTTATGCCATGTTGTTCACCATGATTTATACCATACATTGCTCTATGAATAAGTTTTCTGTGTTCTGGATTATTCTCATCTAAATTATGGTGTAGCATTAATCCTGTTGGATGTTCTCGTGAACCAAGTGTTTTTTCTCTTTCATCTGCAGCAGATTTAAATCTTTGAACTGCTGTTTTTACTGCTTCATTATCTAAATCGGCAGATATTCCTCCCCATTGTTGAGAAGTTTCAGAACCTTTTAAAGAATGAAATGAAACTGGTTCTCCTTTTTCATCATGAAAATAAAAATCTGCTTTAGGATCTCTGCCTTTATAACCAACCTTTTTTCTAAATTCTTGATCAACTTGTTTAACGCCAGCAACATTAACAAATTTACCATTTCCAACATGAAGTCTAGTATATGGACTAGCGCCTTTAGCGTCATTTAATCTTTTTTGAATATCTTCAATTTGTCTAGCTTCCAATGAAGCTTGATCTTTACCAGCTCTTCCAATCCTTGGTTTTTGAAATCTTGACATAATAATTTTTTTATCACCTGAATAACCATAATACTTTCCATCAGCATTTTTTTCTGTTTTATCTAATTTTATTTTATCACCAGCTTTAAATCCATGTTCTTTTGAATCACTTGCAAAAGTAAATTCATTACCAAGTTTTTCCATTGCCTCTGGGCTATGGTATTGTTTATAATGTCTATCAGCATTTGAACCAGAAGCAGAAATGGAACCAATGCCTTTGGCTTCAATTAAAAATGATTTAAATGATAACATATTCTTCTCTTTTTTAAGAAATTTTATTTTATTTATACAATTTTTAAACATAAAAAAAGAGGGCCGAAGCCCTCTTTTAAAAGCACGAACGGGTGGAACCCCACCATTATTCCCGTTAGTTCCTTAACTATAACGTCTTGCCTCTTGCGTCGCGTCGCAAACGTGCTAAAAGATTCTGGCAAACGAACATGGCCTATTAGGCGCCAGAATTAGACAATCTTTATACTTATTGACTATATTTATACAAGATCTTCTTTATTATTTGAATTTTTTTCATTTTTTTTCAATAAAAATGAAGGTGTAAACCCATCAAAACCGCCACCAAGATTGAGAAATCTACAATATTCAGTAGCATCTTTTTTCTCAGTAAAAAAACAAATAGTATTTTCTGTTTGTTTTTCAAAGATATGATATGTTTTACGATTGTTAATTTCTTTTTCAACAATTTTATAGTTTATCATACAAATCCCTCAAATGCTTTATTACGATTGAACTTAGATTTTGGTTTACTTCTTTCATTATCTTCATGACCAAATGTAGTTGTATCCATTACTGGGCCATCAAGAAGATCTTCTTGTGCTGATTGTTCTACATCATATAACCTCATTCTTGATCTATCAACGCCTATAACAAACCTACGATTAGTAGATGGATCTGAATATCTATTCTTAAGTTGTTTAACAATTATTTGTCCAAGATCTTGTAGTTCTTCAGTAGATATAAGTGCAAACATAAAATCTGCTGTTGCAGGAAGACCAAAAGATTCTGAAGTATCAGTCAATTCAACATCAGAATTTGAATAACCACTGCGAGTAGTTTGGGTTGCACTTACAATTGGAACATTGAATTCGACTGCAAGGCCTCTTAGTTCTTCAGCAATTGCTTTAATATAGGTATATGAATTAATATTAGAACCTTGTTTGATTCTTGATGATACACATATATTAAGATAATCAATATAGATTATATCTGGAACAAAGTTCTTTTTAACTTTAAGTTCATTAAGAAGATGCCTGAAGTTTGCTGATCCAGCACAAGCTGTTGGATATTCTTTAATGATTAATTTACCAGCTGTTTTATTTTTAATCTTTTCTATTTTTGAATCATAATATTTTTTTGGAAGATTTATTAGATCATCCATAGTAGAATCAATTAGATTAGCATCAATTCTTTTAGCAATTTCTTCTTCGGCCATTTCCAATGTTATATAAAGAACATTATAGCCTTTAGATAAATTACTACCAGCACAATGACACATAAAAAGAGATTTACCAACACCTGTACCAGCCAATGCTATATTCAAAGTTTTATTTGGAAGCCCACCATTAGTTATAGCATTAAGATAACTTAAATCGAACGGGATTCTATTTTCTTTGCGATGATAGTATTCAAAACGGCTATCCATGTCTTCCAAGAAATCATGGCCAACATGCGAGTCGAAAGAGATTGCAAGTGCGTCCGAGAGGATCTGAGGTATGGACCCTTTATTGACTTTCCCAGTTTTATCATCCAATATTTGGATGGATGACATGATCGCATTATAAACTGCCTTCTCTTGACAATACTTTTCTGTCTGATCGAGAAGCCATTGTAGGTCGTTCTTGTCTGACCTGAGTTCCTCAATAAGTTCTTTGCTCTCTTTGAATGTTTGTTCATTAATCCCGTTTTGGTTTTCGAGATCAATATTGAGCGCTTCTTTGGATGGAAAGGCATTATACTTCTTTACATACTCATCAATGATATTGTACACAATGCGCTGTGATACTGATTGAAAGTATTCTGATTTTAAGAATGGGATAACTTTTCTGGAGTATTCTTCGTTTTCTACTAAATTTGAAAGTATAACTTTCTCAATACTCATTTTTGCTCCTAATTAGGAATATACATAACATAATTTTCAGCGGCATCTTCTACATAATAAAGACTATTATTAGGAAACTCTTTTGTATCAACATGAAAGAGTTTTCCATCAGGTATGATACTCTGATATAGCTTTATATAATATAGACCATTTTCATTTTTATAAACTTCAGCTTCACGACATTTATCATCGCTGAAGAATTTTGAGATATATTCATTCGGACCCATCATCATCCTCCATAATAGAACCAGTTGTTAATGAATAACGATTCTTAATATAGTCACTAAAATTTGTATCCTTAAACATTTTAATCCAAAATTCTTTATTGTCAACTATATCTTTTGCTCTCATATTTGGTTCTTTAACTTCGCCGGTTTCCATATCTACTGTAGCATACCATCCATTCTTAGGTTTAACAATATAACCACCGTCAATGGCGATATCAAGCAACCCAGACCAACGATTAATACCACCTTCGAAAGAGACAGTGATTGGAATCTTGCTCTTTTCTTTAACATAACGAGACTTCTCCACGTTGATTACAAAATGATAACCAGCAATATCGGTCCCGTCCTTTTCCTGTTGCCGACCAAGAATCCAGATAGCATCAGAAGAATAATAGGAACCAGTACCGCCACCAACAATTGCCTTTGGAAACATACCAATTTCCATATAGGTATGATTGACAACAACCATTGGAATATCCTTCATTGTCAGATATGGAGTAACCATACGGAACAATGACTTCAATTGCTTGGCACGAGACATATCAGCAACTGACTTTTCATTCAGCGCATCTTCAACTTCTTTCTTTGAAGCAAGGTTACCAATAGAGTCAATAATAATGCAAACACGCTCACCACGTTCAATATTACTGAGCTGCTTCATAATATCAAACTTCAATTCTTCTACATCCATAATAGGAGTATGAACAACTGAATCCATTGGAATTCCAAACGTTTTAAAATAAGATTGTGGTGTACCAAATTCTGAATCATAAAATAGTACAACGCCATCTTCATATTTCTTTAGATATGCTGATGCCATAAGCAAAGCAAAACCTGTTTTAAAGTGCTTGGACGGACCAGCCAACATGGTAAGGCCTGGAGTTAATCCACCATCAACTGAACCAGATAGTGCTACATTAATCATAGGAACAGTTGTTGGTACAATATCTTTCTTGGTATAGATCTTACTATCAGCTAGTGTTGAAGTAAAATCAATAGTGGAATTTTTGATAAGCTTAGTTTTCAAATCAGACATATAAGTTTCCTCTGTGTATAAATAAAAGTATCCATCGCGGATCGGCAAATCCCATGGACTCTATCGCTAACAAGGAGCAACAGCATGGATACTTAAAGCAAGTATTATTATTGGTCGACCAACTTATTCATTTTCTTAATAAATCCGTCAATTTTTTCTACTCGATTAGGCCAATGTATAATTTCCTTCTCGGGATTTTTCTTGAGATTATTCAGTAGTGACATAACGACTCCATTAAATTTCTCGGTTGCTTAGATTTAATATACCAATTTTTTCCTCATTTGTAAACCTTTTTTTTCTAGTCAAACCAATATTTGCGGCTATTAACAATATGATGGCCAATGGATCAAAAACTATAACTATTATTATGATAACCCATCTAACCGCTTTCTCTAGTTGTTGGCCATCGGCTTTCTCATAGATTAAATCCGCGATATATTTTAATGGTCCTACTTCAGCTTCAAGTTTCTTTATTGAAGATTCTAATTTTATCTTTTCTTCGTTTAACTTTGATATGTTTGTTACAAAAGATTCTTTTCTTTTAATTAATAAATCTCGGGTTTTTCTTTGCTGAGCAGCAGCTCTTAAAGAACTTGTTGCTCTACCTCTCTTGACCATTTCATTAATGGCTGAATCTATTTGCGCAATTTGTTTATCTATATCAGTTATAGATTGTTTTTCATATGAAATTTTACTTTTAATTATTTCTATTTGATCTGCTTTACCAGTGTTTATATTAAGAGATTGTTCAATATGAGCTTTGGACAAAAATCCAAAAATGCCCATGCTTGTTATAAACATTAAAACAATAACTGATAAAGTCAAATATGATTTTATTAAGAATGGAGTTTCTCTCCAATTCCTATATAACCATGATGCAGTTACAAGTTTACCTACTTCTAATACGCTTCCCATAATAACAATTGCCCAAAATTGAGAAGCAAATATTGCAGTCAAGCCTATGATGGAGTAATAGGCTGATACTATCGAAACAGAAAGTGCAGATAGTAATGCTAGATAGTTTATCAAGAGTTTAATATCTTATTAAGACGTAATTTAAACTGCTCGATTTTTTCATGTCGATCAGGCCAATAGATATAATCTTTATCTTGTTCAGCACATAAATTATTTAAAAGTGGAAGAACTGATTTATAAATTGCATTGGCTTTTTCATTCCACTCTTCGGCCTGTGCTTTCCATTCTTCAAGTGTAGAAGAAGATGCAGCAATTTCTTGCTTAATAGATTGAACAACATCTAACTCTTCTTCATTAACAATACTAAATCCAAAATCAAAATCTTCAAGTTCCGCTACATATTTGTTGGTCATGAGAAAAAGTCCTAAGTTTTAAAAAATTATAAATAAAGCATAATAAGGAGATTTTTATGCAATACTGCGTTTATTTGGTTACTTACAAGGGTAATAAATTACCTCCATTTTATATAGGTTCGACTTCTACAAAAAAGATAGAAAATGGATACATGGGATCAGTATCAAGCAAAAAGTATAGTTATGCGTATAGAAAAGAATTGAAAAACAATCCTAACCTTTTCAAGATACAAGTCGTATCATTGTGTAAAACTAGAAAAGAAGCACTTCAAAAAGAATATTTATTTCATAAATCATTAAGTGTTGTAACGTCACCGCTGTATATTAATCAATCTATGGCTATAGAAAATGGTTTCTTTGGTATGGATAATTCTGGCGCTAACAACGGTTTCTTTGGTAAAAGCCACACAACAGAAACGCTGAAAAAAATGTGTAAACCTAAATCTACTACCGAAAAATATAAAAAACCAAAATCTAAAAGTCATTCCAATAATATATCAAAAGCTCAAAAGGGTGTGCCATGGACAGAAAATGATTGGAAAAGTAAAACCGCAACATGTGAACACTGCGGTTTAACTACAATAAAATCTAATATAACCCGTTGGCACAGCGATAAATGCAAGCATAGGCTTAATTGAAAAAATCCTCGAGTGTTGATGTCTGTTCATGTCTCCAATCAATCACATCCAAGATAGATTTAATTGGAGCCAAAAATGATTTTTCAAATTGCAAATCATAATCAATATAATTATCCAGCCCGAACTGTGCTGGTAAAGCACCGGGTACAGAAATAACCGTATCTTTTAAAGGGTTTGGCATTTTTAAATAAGAAAATTTGATCTTGTCTCCATCCGAGATAGGTTGGTAACGTGATTGTATACCCTTTTCTAAGATCAACTTATTATATAGCAAAGCCCCTTTAACATGAATCGGCGTACCTTTTTTATATATATTTGCCGAATCCTTATATTTAGGCAAACCTTTTACTCCACGAGGAAAAGCTATTTCTTCAAATTTAAGAGTATTAAATTTTTCACGGAATTGATATATAAATTGTTGAAGAGTTTCTTCATCCTTATTCATAATAATATCAAGAGCTTTTTTAATATTATCACGAACTGATTGTGGGGTTGAAGATCTAACCGCTTCAATGCCCATCATTTTAAGTTTTGGTTCAGAATATTGTACACCCTCAGAATTCCATACATTAAGGATATACATTTTCTTAGCTTTCCATATACCCTTATTGGATATATTTTCACGCTTCATCTGCATTTTTTGTTGATAAGCATTCATCATATCTGCCAATTCTTGATAAGACTTATCAATGAATGGCTGTATTTTCTTTTCACAAAATTCATCAATTATTTTGACAATTTCAAGATCATCTAGATCCTTTCCAATAGCATTTACTACTGGACCCATATTAACATAGATAGAATCGGTATCTGAAGCCAAAACATAATCAGATTTAGACTTCAACATTTTATTCATAAATTTATTGATTTTCTTTTCAATCCACCGAATTGAAAGCTGTCCGGACATGGTAATTGCTTCTGCATTATTAACAGAAAACCATCTAAAATATCTATTGCCAAGCGCACCATAAGCTGAGTTTAATTGAATTTTCTTGGCCAATTGCATATTATGATATCGTGCAATATCTTTTTGAAGTTCTTTATCTTTTGTTTCTTCATATTTCTTTTTTGCTTCGATCATTTTTTGTTTATACAAAACACGATCATTATACATCTTCTCCATAATTTCTGGAAGAAACCCTTGCTTATCTCTACGGTAGGTACAACCATTCGCAGCAAAAGCTACTTCGCTTTTACCATCAAGTCCAGCCTTATGAATTTTAAAGTCAGCATTCAACAACTCATCAATGCTATAAAAATCCTCGTGTCTGCGTATAAATGTTTCAGGACTAATATTGTACTGCATAATTAGGTGAGGATATAGCGAGTTCAAATCAAATGAAACAACCCACTTATGCATACCAACCTGCGGTGGTTTAACATATCCGCCAACAAATTCAAATGGATCAGTGTAAGGAGTAAATTGTGGAATAACTATCTTCTTATCCATTAGATAGTTTCTAATAATAACATCCCAAGGTCGAACTGTAGTGAGTGTATCAACATAGTTAACTTTAGCATCGTATGCCAATGCCATAACCTGTTGAATCAATCCTAGTTTTTCTTCCAATCTATGAACAAGAGTAACGTCATGAATATTATAGTCAATGAACTTTTCAAAATCATTCTTATAAAGATCTAGAAGAGAATCATATTCTGAATAATCAATTTTCTTTTCACCAAGTTCAACATTGGCAATATGATCCAGACGATATGATTCATGATTGGAAAATGAAAACTTTTTATACAAATGCAAATAATCAAGAACAACAACACCAAGAGGAACATATGTCTGACTTGGTGTTCCACGAATATCAATCATTCTTTCTTCAAGAATTTTCCAAGGTGATAAACGCTTTGCTTCATTTTGGCCAAGTACAACATTAATACGATTAACAATGTATGGAATATCAAAAAATTCAACATTCCAACCAGTAACAATATCAGGAATCCAATCTTTATGAGACCAGAGTGTAATAAATTTTTGAAGTAGATCTTTTTCATCCTTGCAAAGGACATATGTTACATCATTTGATTTTGGCTTATAATAACTGCAGCCAAATACTACACTTTCATTGTTTTTACGATATGTAATTGCAGTAATTGGTTTATTTGCTAATTGAATATCAGGAAAACCAGCATCGGATGCAACCTCAATATCAATAGTAACAACAGACACTACTCCAGGATCATACTTTATTTCTCCAGGATAAGTATCATACAAATATTGATATAGAAAAAATGTATAATCAAAATATTCAAAGTTTTCTATATTATCATATTTTGATGTAAAGTTTTTTACATCACGAATAGAATCAAAATCTATGCGTGAAACAGATTCGCCATTAAGTGTTTTAAATGGCGAATCTTTTTTTGATTTAATAAAGAGATAAGGTTTATATTCTATAATCTCTTGTACTTTTCTACCCGAATCATAACCACGAAGATAAATTTTATTTCCACGAACGTGTGCAACGGTATAAAAATTGCTCATACAACCTCCACATATTGTATATAATCATATCATAAACGAGCGTAAAAGTAAACTGTTATTTTGCTTTACCAGCAACTTTTTCCTGAGTACGGCCAAATGCAGTGATACCAAGAATAGCACCAAATGCTAGATGGATAAGACCACCGTTATCAAGCGTTATAGACTTCCAAGCAACATATTGCATCTTAATCATGACAGGCATAAACATAGCAATGATTGGAAACGCAACGAAATCACAGAAACAAATAGCCATGTAGAGCCAACCCATTGCTGGTCTCCACTTAGTCTTCATCCAATCTTCATTTTGCTTTGCTTGTTCGGCCTTCCACTTCTCTTTCTCAAAATCAATCTGAGCAAGTTGTGCTTCTGGCGTTGCAGCAGTTGCACTAGAAGATGATGATACTCTATTAGTTCTAGGAGTAAAATCCTTAGATTCCATTACTGTTACAGATGCTGGTGGTGTAGGTTCTGCTTCAGGATTTGGTAGTGTTGATGAAAAATTAGCCATTATTAACCTCCGAAAATATGAAGGGCTTCTTCATAATGTTTCTTGCGGTCAGTCAAACCAATTGTACCACCATTAATTAGTTTAGTACATTTGATAATATTGCCTTCATCAGCCCACTTGTTTAGGTCTCTTGAATCCCAGAACCATCCAGCAGACATTGCTGCTCCATCTGGAGTTTCTAAGTATTCTACTACTTCATCCAAATCCATTTCCATGAACTCAGCAAATGCGGTATAGTTATTACGTCCTGTTAATTGGATTAAACCACGACCACAGAACTTCCAACCATCACCGGAATCTTCATCACCATTACCCATGCGATTAGCATAGACTACGTTGGCAATAGCTTCTGGTTGACGATGGTATTCGTTTGCATCCCTGCCAGCACGAATAAAATATTTTGGAAATATCTTATTCAATCCAGCAGCAGAGTAATTTAGATTTTCTTTGCGATGTCTAAGACCGCCTGATTCATGCCCAACCTGAGCAAGAAACATAGAAATGCGTTGTGGATTATTAATCTCAAACTCATCAAATGTTTCATTCAATGGACCAACAAAAGACTCTACAATATCTTCGTTAGTATCATCAAAAAAATCATTCAATTGCTCGAATGTTACGTGCATAATAGATCTCCCATATTATTTTTGTTTTCATAATATAGAAGAATTCACGTTATTATTTATTTATTTTTGCTGCTAACCATTCCATTGGAGTTAATATAACCCAGAATAACCAGTTCATTTTGAATATGCCATATATGCTATGTAAGGAATTTCACAACGATATATTCCAATATCTTTTAATTCTTTATCAGTAAGCATTGAAAGTTCTCTAATAGTTCTATTGATTCGAATCCAAGTTTCAGCATATTCACCAATTGAATTTATAAAGTTTAACATTTTTTCCTCTTTAAAAGATTTGGGGGACCGAAGTCCCCCTGGTAGATTACTATTCCGCTAAAAGTTCAGATTTAGATTCTTTTTCACCTGGTTCATTAATATTAATCTTCTTTGGTTTCTTTTCTTCGGGAATAATATTCTCAAGCCAAACCTTCAACATACCATTAACAAGTTCTGCATTCTTAACTTCAACTGAATCGGCAAGAGTAAATTTACGAGTAAATACTCGATCAGCAATACCCTTATAAATGTATTGCATTGTACCAGTTGGATCCTTATAAGGTGATTCAATTTCATCAAGATTTAATCCACCCTTGATTGTTAAGGTGCCATCTTGAAGTTCAAGATCAATATTATGTTTACCAAAGCCGGCAATAGCCATTTCGATAACATACTTGTTATCATCAACTTTAGCAATATTATAAGGTGGATATCCTGGTACAGATTTTGCAAAAGTATCATGAGCTTTTGCTAGGGTATTAAAAACTTTGTCTGCTCCAACAAAATATTTTTCAAAATTTGCTGCATCAGACAGCATATGGTTAATCCAATTATTTGCCATAATTACCTCCTATTAAGCAAGGTTTGTGTTAAGTGACCCATTATTGGCATCACTAATAATATATATATTATTCTTTAGTAAATGTCAACAACTTAGTGTAATTTTTTTTCATCAGTAGTTTCTTTTATAATAATTTCAAGTAAACCATTTTCATGAAGAATATAAACAGGTGTTAATCCATTTTGTTTATAAATCTTACCTTGATTTAAGATTTTTTTAAAATTGTTATTTGTTTCGCCCATTGATATACACATTTCATTGCAATCAACAATCATTTCTTCTGTTACTTCTAGCATTTTATTTCTTTCTTTTTATAAATAATCACGAAAGAGGAGGATGATATGAAACTTTATTTGTACGTAGCCATTGGTGTAATTGTTTTTGGTTCTCTTACAGGTATTTATTATTCCTGGAGAAAAGGAATAGAACGTGAAGCATTACTAGAATTCAATCAAAAACAAATTGAGCAAAATCTTAAAGATCAAGCTGAAATGAAAAAGCGTCTTGAAGAAATTAACAAGAAGCAGCAAGAGTTTATCAAAAAGAATGCTGAAGATAAAAAAGCATTTAATGACAAAGTAGGAAATATCAATAAAAATATTGATACAAATTCAAAAGATAGACCAGCTTCAGATATCTTAAAGAAAACTATTGATCAATTGAGAAAGATACCAAAATGAAATCATTATTAACTATAATTGGTGCATCACTTCTTTTGGCTGGATGCGCTGGAAGTAAGCCTCCTCAGGTTATAACTAAAACAGTTTCTAAGGTTATTATACCTGAACGTACAATGTTTTACTGTAAGAATCTAAGAAAGTATCCAGATCCTGCAACTCTTACAGATAAACAAGTTGCTAAACTTATTGTTGAAATGCATAGAAGAAATACTGAATGCCAAAAGAATATTAACAATCTGTATTTCTTCCTAGAAGAAGCTAAGAAAAAAGCTGAAGCAGAAACTGAAGAAAAGAAGTAGTGGCTGGAAGACTAGGATTCGAACCTAGATTGACGGAGTCAAAGTCCGCTGTCCTACTTTTAGACGATCTTCCAATTTTGTTTAAGCCATTTCAATTATAGGCTTACCAATAACCTCATATTTGCTCTTTTGATTTTTCATAAGTCGAAGAGCAAATTTATGAGCTGAGTCTAAAGTAGGAAACTTTACTGATTCTTCAAGAAGAAGACCATATAAAACTGAAGATTTCTTTTTCAGCTTTATGTTGTAGATCACTTTATAGGAATTCATGTTTTTTCCTTTCCATATCATATAATAATTATATCATATTTTCAGAAAAAGTAAAATAAAAAAGGTGACCGAAGCCACCTTTCTTGATTAACAATCTGCCAATTATTAGAACTTGAACTTGACGCCAATCGTGACCTTATCATTGTCTGGTGTATCACCCTTATAAGAAGAAATACGGCGAGCACGCAGATCAACGTCGATCATTTCGGATAGAGCGAACTTTAGACCACCGCCCCAGTTGTACTTTGCTTCGTTACCAGCAACATCATCCCAACGATAACCAGCACCGAGTAGAACGTATGGAGTGACACCAAAGCCTTCAACCTTATAAGCAAAAATAGCATTGCCGAATACGTCATGTTGATAACCAGAAGATGTCTTCTTCGTCATGTCATATGTACCTTCAGCAGAAATGCCCATTGGACCAAAGCCGAATACTTCTAGACCACCAGCAACACCAAGAGTGTATTCCTTATCACTGGAGTTATAAGCACCATTGATGGTAAGTGAAGGACCAGCAACAGCTGCAGTAGATAGGCCAGCAGCAAGAGCACTGGCAAGTAAAGTATTCTTCATTAAGATTTCTCCTTTAAATATTATTGGATTTTGCAGTCCAACTACTATATTGATTATTAATTCCATTAGATCTATTTCTTAGATATTCAGCAATTGCTTCTCTAATAATAGATGAAGGATCTCGCTCAATAGACTCTGCATATGCAAATAATCTATCTCGCAAAATAGTGTTACATCTAAATGTAGTTATTCTATTTGTCATTCCAAGTTTATTTACATAAACAGAGGAATTAGTTTTTTCTTCAGTCATTACCAAGCACGACAGCTCCAATACCTGGCTTTCCATCTGGGGCCAGGATTTGTATCACAATGATGACGTGCTCTAAATGAACGACGTCTGGCAGGAATATTCTTTTTGATTTTCATATTAGGATCGCCAAAGTTAACTTTTACAACGTTACCTTTGTCATTTTTTACATAAACAGCTCTTTTGCCAGGCCCACTGGGAGTTAAAAATGGTTTACCCAATTTAACTTTACGACCTTTATATTCTGATTCTTCTAGTTCTTCAGGCTCACCCCAATCTTCATATTGTTCATCACCTGTTACTTCAAAATCTTCTTCTGTAAAACCAAGTTCATCTTCTTCAATTTGGCTTAAAAAATCTGCAAATTTTAACATGGTTATCCTCCCAATTTTTTATATTTATATCATTGAGATTCTAATGTTCCATTAGCCATTTAGCAGTCTTATCTCTTCCACCAATAGCAAATAGATGGAAAGATGTGTTAGGTATATTATCAACTCTTTGTAGTTGTTGCAATAGTCTTTCTGGTCTATATGATTTATAAGAGTTTGTCAGAAGCGATTGCTGCCTCTGTAATGCACGAATGCTATTGCCAACACCGCACTTTAATGCAAGATTGATAAGAGACAATATGTTCATAGGTCCAGCAATACCAATCTTGATTTCACAATCAGTACGCTGCCGAACCTGATACACCCAGTTCTCAATAATCTCTGCATCAAAGCAGAACTGAGTTACTATGTATGGAGTAATGCCATGAGACTTCAGTGCTTCAATCTTATCAAACATCAACTGATCTGACGAATGTTCAAATCCATCAGGGAATCCAGCAATACCAACTCTCTTCTGTGACATGAACTCAAGAGAGCCAGACTCGATAACTTCCATGACAGAATGGACATCACCAATTCCTTTATCTCTATCGCCACCAATGAGAAGCATATCAAAAGTACCAATCTTAGAAAGAGTAGTCCGAATATGACCAATGCTTCTCATATTCCTAACAGAGATATGAGGAATAGGATTAAGATTTGCTCTTTTTACCATAGAGACATAATCTGAGATATAATCTACTTGATCAGGAAGCATTGTGATGAATACATCATTCACATAGTCCTTCACTGATAGCAGAAAAGACATATCAGGGTTTGTTATTTCTATTGAACTAATCATGATCTGTATTCACGGCATCTTCTTCATACTTCTTGAATGAATCAAAGTATGCTTGAACTTCTGGCGAACCTGGAACAGAGTAAAACCGAATCATATATTCAGTAGCATCACGAGTTTTCATATAGTCGTTCAAGTCTTCCTTTTCATATGGCTTGATGGTATTGTCCATCATCTTTTCAATGAGACGTTCACCTTCTTTAAGAGCATTTTCATAGTGCCACTTCATTTCCTGAAGTATGATTTCGTCGATCTGTTCGGGGGTTACTTCTATAGTCAGTTTAGTCATGATTTACTTTCCCATGCGTAGTTTGTTGTGATCCAATCATCAACACACTCCAAGAAACTATAATGTTCATTATAATGTTCTTCACCGTATTTGTCAATCATTTTCTTCTCCCACCATGGAAAATACTCTTTACGAATATCTTCCTCAGACATAACCTTTATCCAAGGTTCATTGTCTTCTGTATATTCATGATAGCAGAAGTATCTCATTTGATAATCCAATCCATTGCCATCCAGTCAGTATAGTAATAATTTTATCAAGTTTTTCATCACCACTCTGGTCCTATTGTTTTATCTGTACGTTCATAGATATAGCTGAAGTCAACTCCATATGCTGGAACTATCATCAATTTCTCTGGCATATTATTCTGATCTCGTTGCCCAAGAACAGAATGAATGAATAGTGTATCAGGAAAATTCTCTGGTGTCAAGTGACGAAGAATAGTGGCTTGTCGATCACACTTTTCTTTGAGGCGATTAATCTCATTTTTCATATCACCAAGAAAAGAATCGGTAGGACCAATCTCACCTGTTGTAATCATTTCATGACAAGGAGAACACATCTTATCAATGAATACACCTTGATTTGAATGATTGTTACAACCTTTAACGATACATTTCATTTAACCGATCCCTTATTTGACCCCCTGATTTGATTATAGACTTGACCCCTGACTTGATCCCTGGATTGAACCCAGACTTGAACCCAGACTTGAATCCTGACTTGATCCCAGACTTGTTTCCAGACTTGTTTCCAGACTTGATCATAGACTTGATTGAAGACTTGATTTAAGACTTGATTTAAGACTTGTTT
>Ga0181605_10002774_pt1 | contig 15000 bp, 10 predicted proteins | sample 041ome_11_FD_148676 | JGI IMG/M metagenome (GOLD analysis project Ga0181605, IMG submission 148676) | Coastal salt marsh microbial communities from the Groves Creek Marsh, Skidaway Island, Georgia - 041411US metaG (spades assembly) | ecosystem: Environmental > Aquatic > Marine > Intertidal zone...
CATTTGAGCGTTCGAAGCCCCACGTTAACGTGGGAACTATTGGACACGTAGACCACGGTAAGACGACGCTGACGGCGGCGTTGACGCGTGTATGTGCGGAAGTATTTGGTGGTACTGCGGTAGCGTTTGACGGTATTGATAACGCCCCGGAAGAGCGTGAGCGCGGCATTACTATTGCTACGTCACACGTAGAATATGAGTCAAGTGTGCGTCACTACGCTCACGTTGACTGCCCCGGACACGCGGACTACGTGAAGAACATGATTACTGGAGCTGCGCAGATGGACGGCGCGATTCTGGTATGTGGTGCGACTGACGGTCCTATGCCCCAGACCCGAGAGCACATCCTGCTGTCGCGTCAGGTAGGCGTACCTTACATTGTTGTATTCCTGAACAAAGCTGACCTTCTTGCGGAAGACTGTGGTGGCGTTGACACCGAAGAATTCGAAGAGATGAAAGAGCTGGTAGAGATGGAGCTGCGTGAGCTGCTTGATACCTATGAGTTCCCCGGTGACGATACGCCGATCATTTGTGGTTCAGCGCTGATGGCGTTGAATGGCGAAGACGAGAACGGATTGGGTACTACGGCGGTTAAGACGTTGGTTGAGGCGTTGGATTCTTACATTCCTGAGCCTGAGCGTGCGATTGATCAGCCTTTCTTGATGCCTGTTGAGGACGTGTTCTCAATTTCAGGTCGGGGTACGGTAGTAACCGGTCGTGTAGAGCGCGGCATCATCAAGGTGGGTGACGAGATTGAGATCGTGGGTATCCGCGACACCACCAAGACCACCTGTACAGGTGTTGAGATGTTCCGCAAGCTGCTTGACGAAGGTCGTGCGGGTGAGAACGTTGGTGTTCTGCTGCGTGGTACCAAGCGAGATGACGTTGAGCGTGGACAGGTATTGTCGAAGCCTGGTTCAGTACAGCCGCACACCAAGTTTGAGGCAGAGGTTTATGTACTGTCGAAGGAAGAAGGTGGTCGTCATACGCCGTTCTTCAAGGGCTATCGTCCACAGTTCTACTTCCGTACGACAGACGTTACGGGTGCGGTAGAGCTGCCTGAAGGCGTTGAGATGGTAATGCCTGGTGACAACATCAACTTTGTTGCGACGTTGATTGCCCCGATTGCGATGGAAGACGGTCTGCGTTTTGCTATCCGCGAAGGTGGTCGTACCGTTGGCGCAGGCGTTGTAGCTAAGATTATCGAGTAATCTCGGATCTTGATGCGCGCTTCGGCGCGCATAATGTCAAGCCGAACCATCGATTTTGAGGGTTCGGCTTCGTCGTCTCTGGTTGGAAAGTAGCGTCAGAGTAAAAGTAATACAGGCCAGTGGCTCAATTGGCAGAGCAGCGGATTCCAAATCCGCAGGTTGGGGGTTCGAGTCCCTCCTGGCCTGCCATCCTTTCATGGTTGAAAGGGTGGCGTTGATAGGGCCCTCTTTTGCGAGGGTCCGGCATAGGGATACAGCATGAGTGAGGCCGCAGTAAGTCGGCTTGACCCCCTCAAGTGGGGGGTCGTTATCGTATTGGTTGCCGCTGGCGTCGTAGGTAATAGCATCTACGCAGATCAGTCGCTGCTTTACCGCGTGATTGCATTGATTGCTGCTGCTGGTGTCGCGGGTTGGGTTGCATCGACCACCGAAAAGGGTGGTGCGTTTTGGCAGCTGATCAAGGGCGCTCGCACGGAAATTCGAAAAGTGGTTTGGCCTACCCGGCCAGAGACCACCCAGACCACACTGATCGTTGTGGTTTTCGTGTTTGTGATGGCGCTAATTTTATGGGCGCTAGACAGCTTGCTTGGCTGGCTAGTCTCAATGGTTATTGGTTGAGCTAGGGAGCTTCGGTCATGGCAATGCGTTGGTATGTGGTGCACGCTTTCTCCCAGTTTGAGAAAAAGGTAGCGATTTCTCTGAAGGAGCGCGTTGAACGCTTCGGCATGCAGGATCGTTTTGGCGAGATCATTGTCCCCACGGAAGAAGTGGTGGAAATGAAGGGCGGCCAAAAGCGCAAGAGTGAGCGCAAGTTTTTCCCCGGGTATGTTCTCGTGCAAATGGAGTTGGATGACGAAACCTGGCACTTGGTCAAGGAGACTCCTCGGGTCCTCGGGTTTATTGGCGGCAAAGCCGACAACCCCGCGCCGATCACGGAAAAAGAAGCCAACGCCATACTGCAGCGCGTTGAGGCCGGTGTTGACCAGCCCAAGCCCAAGACAGTGTTTGAGCCCGGTGAAATGGTAAGGGTCATTGATGGGCCCTTCAATGATTTCAATGGCGTTGTAGAAGATGTGAATTATGAAAAGAGCCGCCTGAATGTGGCGGTATTGATCTTCGGGCGATCAACCCCCGTAGAACTAGAGTTTGGTCAAGTCGAAAAGGCTTGATGTGAGGTGCGCCTAGGTTCTTAGGCGTTTGTTTAATGTGCTGCTACCGCGTCAGGCGAAAGCAGCCGCGATGGGGAGCCTGCGGGCCGTTTGTCGGTCGATCAAGGCGTTAGCACCCAGGAGAGTAACATGGCAAAGAAGATTGACGGCTACATCAAGCTGCAAATCCCCGCCGGTCAGGCAAACCCAAGCCCGCCGGTTGGTCCCGCATTGGGCCAGAAGGGCGTAAACATCATGGAGTTCTGCAAGGCGTTCAATGCCGACACGCAGGGCATGGAGCCAGGATTACCCATTCCCGTGGTCATCACTGTTTACAGTGATAAGTCTTTTACCTTTATCAAGAAGACGCCACCTGCAGCGGTATTGTTGAAGAAGACGCTTGGCCTGAAGAGCGGCTCTGCGCGACCCAATACCGACAAAGTGGGCAAGATCACTCGTGCTCAATTAGAAGATATCGCCACTCAAAAATGGCCTGATCTGACCGCGGCTGATATGGACGCAGCGGTTCGCACTATTGCCGGAAGCGCTCGTTCCGCCGGCATCGACGTGGTGGAGGAGTAATCACATGGCTAAGCTTTCTAAGCGCGTTCGTGCTTTTCGTGAAAAAGTTGACGCTAATCGTAGCTACCCACTCGATGAAGCGATTGCTCTGCTCAAAGAGTTTGCCACCGCGAAATTCGCCGAGACTGTAGAAGTAGCGGTTAATCTGGGCGTCGATGCGCGTAAATCCGATCAAGGTGTTCGTGGCGCAACAACGTTGCCCCATGGTACCGGCTCAGTGGTCCGCGTAGCGGTGTTTACCCAGGGTGAAAATGCTGAAAAGGCCAAGGCTGCAGGCGCAGACTTTGTCGGCATGGAAGATCTTGCGGAGCAAGTTAAAGGCGGCATGATGGACTTTGATGTCGTAGTAGCTTCCCCCGACGCGATGCGTGTGGTGGGCCAGCTCGGTCAAATTTTGGGTCCTCGCGGACTGATGCCCAACCCAAAGACTGGAACCGTTACGCCCGATATTGAAGGTGCGGTGAATAACGCCAAAGCTGGACAGATGCGCTTTCGTACAGACAAGAACGGCATCATCCACGGCGGTATTGGCAAGGTCAGTTTTGATGCTGATGCCATTAAAGGCAACCTTGTGGCGGTACTGGCTGATCTGAAGAAGGCCAAGCCGGCAGCTGCCAAGGGCGTTTATTTCCGCAAGGTCACCCTGTCAACGACTATGGGTCCCGGCGTAACCATCGACCACTCGTCGCTGGATATTTAATTTCACGCGCCCCAAGGGCGTGAAAGATCATGGGGTGACGAGCCGCCATGATCACTGAAGCCAGAGAATTCCGCTGGCTTCAGCTTTGAAAGTCTTTGAAAAAGGTGTGGGGTTATCCCTCGCTGAGCTTCACAGGCTGTCAAAGACCGTAGGTGGAGCCGTATGGCTTCTTAATTTCTAGCGATGCCTACGCAGATGGTGAGAACGCTCACCGTGGGCGGTTGTTGCAGCGGTATGCAACAACCATAACGATCAATCCAGGAGTAGACCAATGGCTATTGGACTCGAAGAAAAGAAGGCGATTGTCGCCGAAGTCAACGAGACCGCGGCCAGTGCACTTTCGCTTGTGGTGGCCGACGCACGTGGCGTCACCTCAAACGACATGACTGCTCTGCGGGCAAGCGCTCGCGAAAGCCAAATTCAGTTGCGTGTTGTGCGTAATACTTTGGCTAAGCGGGCATTTGAAGGTACGGAATACGAGTGCATCAATGAAGCACTCACCGGGCCATCACTGTTCGGTTTTTCTATGGAAGACCCGGGCGCCGCAGCAAGATTGTTTAAAGATTTCGCCAAGTCGAACGCCAAGTTCGAGGTGAAAGCACTGTCCTTCAGCGGCAAGCTGATGGGTGCCGAGCAACTGGATGTACTGGCTAAGATGCCGACGCGTGATCAAGCGCTGAGCATGTTGATGGGCACGATGAAGGCGCCCGCAACCAAGCTGGTACAGACCATGAATGAGGTGCCTGGCAAGCTAGTACGTACGCTTGCGGCAATTCGCGACCAAAAGGAGCAGGCGGCTTAATCGGCCCGGCCTGATCCCACACTTTTTTACCAGGAGATATTGAAATGGCACTTTCACAACAAGAGATCCTCGACGCAATCTCAGAGATGAGCGTTATGGACATCGTAGGTCTGATCGAAGCGATGGAAGAGAAGTTCGGTGTAACAGCTGCTGCTGCAGTTGCTGCTGCTCCCGCTGCTGCTGCTGGCGATGCTGGCGGTGCTGCTGCTGAAGAGCAAACCGAATTCGACGTTATCCTCACTTCAGGCGGCGAGAAGAAAGTAAACGTGATCAAGGTAGTTCGCGCGGTCACTGGTCTGGGCCTCAAGGAAGCGAAAGCCGTTGTTGATGGTGCACCTGCACCCGTCAAGGAAGGCGCTTCTAAAGACGAAGCCGAAGACATCAAAAAGCAGCTTGAAGAGGCCGGCGGTACTGTCGAGCTCAAGTAAGGCTTATATGAGTCCGGTTCTGCTGGACTTCGCGGGGCTGGGGCACATTTCGTGCTCCGGCCCTTTCCCGGTTTAGCAGCCGGTTAATGTCGGGGACGCCCGATACCAAAAAGCTGGGGAGTATTGATGGCTTACTCATACACTGAGAAGAAACGCATCCGCAAAGATTTCGGCTCGCTAGAGAAGGTAATGGACATTCCGTACCTGCTCGCGATTCAGCTGGATTCTTATCGCAAGTTCACACAGGACGGTGTACCGGTTGATCAACGCGGCGATTACGGTCTGCATGCCGCTTTCAAGTCGGTATTCCCCATTGCCAGTTACAGCGGCAACGCCGCACTGGAATACGTCGACTATACGTTGGGTAAGCCAGTTTTCGACGTTGACGAATGTGTGTTGCGTGGCAGTACTTATGCCTGCGCGCTGCGCGTCAAAGTACGCCTAATTATTTATGACAAAGAATCCTCCTCGAAGTCCATTAAGGACATTAAAGAGCAGGATGTGTACATGGGTGAAATTCCACTCATGACCAACAACGGTACCTTTGTGATCAACGGTACTGAGCGTGTCATCGTGTCCCAGTTGCACCGCTCCCCAGGTGTTTTCTTCGACCACGACAAGGGCAAGACCCACAGCTCTGGCAAATTGCTCTATAGCGCCCGCGTAATCCCCTATCGCGGTTCATGGTTAGACTTCGAATTCGATCCCAAGGATCAGGTTTTTGCGCGGATTGACCGGCGTCGTAAGCTGCCGGCGACGGTGTTGCTGCGCGCGTTGGGTTATGAAAGCGAAGAAATTCTCAACATGTTTTACGAAACCACCGTGTTTCAGTTGGGCGAAGAGCATTCGGCGACAATGACGCTTGTGCCCAAGCGGCTGCAGGGTGACATGGCAGCGTTTGACATCATGGCCGACGATACGGTCATTGTTGAGCGCGGTCGACGTATCACGGCTCGACATATTCGCCAGCTCGATGACGCCGGCGTGGAATTTTTGGCGGTGCCCGAAGAGTATCTTCTCGGCCGTCGTCTTGCGAAGGGCGTTGTTGATACCAATACCGGTGAGATGTTGGTTGAGTGCAACACTGAAATCACAGAAGAGCTGCTTGATAAGCTTCGTGAGAAGGAAATTGAAACCATTGAGACGATCTATACCAACGAGATCGACTGTGGTCCCTTTATCTCCGATACCCTGGCTCAGGATTCGACTCGTAATGAATTAGAAGCGCTGGTCGAGATCTACCGCATGATGCGTCCTGGTGAGCCGCCCACCAAGGAATCTGCAGAGAACCTGTTCCAGAATTTGTTCTTCTCGGCTGATCGTTACGATCTGTCAGCTGTTGGTCGTATGAAGTTCAACCGTCGTTTGGGTCGCGATACCTCCGAAGGTAGCGGCACGCTGGACCGCGAGGACATCGTCGATGTGCTGAAGGGGCTGGTCGACATTCGTAACGGTAAAGGCGTTGTTGACGACATTGATCACTTGGGTAACCGTCGTATCCGTTCTGTGGGCGAGATGGCTGAAAACCAATTCCGTGTTGGATTGGTCCGCGTAGAGCGAGCTGTCAAAGAGCGTCTCTCCATGGCGGAAAGCGAGGGGCTCATGCCCCAAGATCTTATCAACGCTAAACCTGTTTCAGCGGCGGTGAAGGAATTCTTTGGTTCCAGCCAGTTGTCCCAGTTTATGGATCAAAACAACCCGCTGTCCGAGGTGACCCATAAGCGCAGGGTTTCGGCTTTAGGCCCAGGCGGATTGACTCGTGAGCGCGCTGGCTTCGAAGTTCGCGACGTTCACCCAACACACTACGGTCGCGTTTGCCCCATTGAGACACCCGAAGGTCCGAACATCGGTTTGATCAACTCGTTGGCAACTTATGCGCGCACCAATGAATACGGATTCCTCGAGTCTCCTTACCGCAAGGTGGTTGACGGTGTCGTTACAGATGACATCGAGTATCTGTCAGCTATCAACGAGGCCGGTCATGTTATTGCACAGGCTTCGGCGACCCTCGATGATAACAACCGATTCGTTGATGACTTGATTAACGTCCGACACATGAACGAATTCACCGTTAAGCCTGCGGCTGACGTGGATTTCATGGATGTCTCGCCCAAGCAGGTGGTCTCTATCGCAGCGGCGCTGATCCCATTCCTTGAGCACGACGATGCGAACCGAGCGCTCATGGGTTCAAACATGCAGCGTCAGGCTGTTCCAACCTTGCGTGCGGACAAGCCGCTTGTCGGTACCGGTATGGAGCGCTATGTGGCTTCTGACTCAGGTGTCTGCGTGGTTGCGAAGCGTCCCGGCATTATCGATTCGGTTGATGCTAGCCGTATCGTAGTGCGCGTCGATACAGACTCGGTCGGAATGGATGAGGCTCCTGTCGATATCTACAACCTCACTAAGTACAAGCGCTCGAACCAGAATACGTGTATCAACCAGCGCCCCATTGTGTCTGTCGGCGACCGCATTGATCGTGGCGATATTTTGGCGGACGGGCCCTCTGTGGATCTGGGTGAGCTGGCGCTTGGGCAGAACATGCGCATCGCGTTTATGCCTTGGAATGGCTACAACTTCGAAGACTCCATTTTGGTTTCGGAGCGGGTTGTTAAAGAAGACCGTTTCACCACCATCCATATTCAGGAGCTCACCTGTATCGCTCGTGATACGAAGCTGGGTCCAGAGGAAATTACCTCGGATATCCCCAACGTTGGCGAGGGTGCACTGAGCAAGCTGGATGAGTCTGGCATTGTGTACATCGGTGCCGAGGTGGACGCGGGCGACATTCTAGTGGGCAAGGTAACGCCAAAAGGCGAAACACAGCTCACTCCTGAAGAAAAGCTGTTGCGTGCGATCTTTGGTGAAAAGGCGTCTGACGTGAAAGACACCTCATTGCGTGTGCCCTCAAGCTATAAAGGCACCGTCATCGACGTTCAGGTATTCACCCGTGACGGTCTTGAAAAGGATCCGCGTGCCAAGCAGATCGAATCTGCTCAGCTAGCAGACTATCGCAAAGATCTCCGCGAAGAGTATCGAATCTACGAAGAGGCGACTTACGCTCGTTTGGCGAGTTTGATTGGCGGTCAAAAGACCCTCAGCGGTGGCGGTTTGCCCAAGGGCACCGAGCTGACTGAAGAAGTCCTCGCGGAGCTTGATCGGGAGCAATGGTTCAAAATCAAGCTGGGTGATGCTGAGTTAAACGAGCAAATGGCTGCGGCCCAGCGCTTGTTAGAGGAGCAGAACAAGCAGCTCGAAGAGCGTTTCGAGATTAAGAAACAAAAGCTCCAGAGCGGTGATGATCTGGCTCCAGGCGTGCTCAAAATCGTCAAGGTTTATCTTGCGGTGAAGCGACGCATCCAGCCCGGTGACAAGATGGCTGGCCGACACGGTAACAAGGGTGTTATCTCTGTCATCATGCCCGTGGAAGATATGCCATTTGATGAAAATGGCGAGCCTGTAGACATCGTACTAAACCCCTTGGGTGTGCCTTCACGAATGAACGTGGGTCAGATCCTAGAGACGCACTTGGGTATGGCGGCTCGTGGCTTGGGAGTTAAGATCGATGAGATGCTGGAGCAGCAGGCTAAGATTTCTCAGCTGCGTGATTTCCTTAAGCAGATCTATGCGCACTCATCAGACAGCCGGCGTAATGCTGATATCGACAGCCTCAGTGACGACGAGTTGCTGGCGTTGGCCAATAATCTGCGAGCGGGTGTTCCCATGGGTACGCCGGTCTTTGATGGTGCGGCTGAAGCCGAGATCAAGGCGTTACTGCGGTTGGCAGACTTGCCCGATAGCGGCCAGGTTACCTTGTACGACGGCAGAACCGGCGACGCTTTCCTGCGCCCGGTGACCGTGGGTTATATGTACATGCTGAAGTTGAACCACCTTGTGGATGACAAGATGCACGCACGTTCCACAGGTTCGTACAGCTTGGTTACTCAGCAGCCATTGGGTGGTAAGGCACAGTTCGGTGGTCAGCGCTTCGGTGAGATGGAAGTGTGGGCACTCGAAGCTTACGGTGCTGCCTATACCTTGCAAGAAATGTTGACCGTCAAGTCAGACGATGTGGCGGGACGTACCAAGATGTACAAGAACATCGTCGATGGGGATCATCGCATGGAGCCGGGCATGCCCGAGTCCTTCAATGTGTTGATCAAAGAAATCCGCTCGCTCGGTATCGATATTGATCTCGAGTCCGAGTCGTCAGGCTTCTGAGGGGGATAGAACAACATGAAAGATTTGTTGAACCTGCTAAGCAGAGAAAAAAGCGAAGACTTCGATTCCATTCGTATCGGTCTTGCTTCTCCCGAAATGATTCGTTCGTGGTCTTACGGCGAGGTGAAAAAGCCCGAGACCATTAACTATCGGACTTTTAAGCCCGAGCGTGACGGACTTTTCTGTGCCAAAATTTTTGGCCCGGTTAAGGACTATGAGTGTTTGTGCGGTAAGTACAAGCGGCTTAAGCACCGTGGCGTTATCTGCGAGAAGTGTGGCGTTGAGGTGGCTCTCGCCAAAGTGCGTCGCGAGCGCATGGGTCACATTGAGCTGGCAAGTCCGGTGGCTCACATCTGGTTTCTGAAGTCGCTGCCTTCCCGCATCGGTCTGTTGTTGGACATGACGCTCCGTGATATCGAGCGCATTCTTTACTTTGAATCTTACGTGGTGACCGACCCAGGTCTCTCGACCCTTGATCAAGGCCAGCTGCTGAATGATGAGCAGTACTACGAGGCCATGGAAGAATTCGGCGACGAGTTCACTGCCAAGATGGGTGCTGAAGCCATTCAAGATATGATGGCAGCTATTGACCTTGTCTCTGAGGTCGAGCGGTTGCGCGAGGAAATTCCTCAGACCAACTCCGAGACCAAGATCAAGAAGCTGTCTAAGCGCTTAAAGCTGCTGGAAGCGTTTGCGTCATCGGGTAACCGACCCGAGTGGATGGTGCTTCGGGTTCTTCCCGTCCTGCCACCTGATTTGCGGCCACTTGTGCCCCTCGACGGCGGTCGTTTTGCGACGTCAGATCTGAACGATTTATATCGTCGTGTGATCAACCGTAACAACCGTTTGAAGCGTTTGCTTGATCTCAATGCGCCGGACATTATCGTGCGTAACGAGAAGCGCATGCTTCAGGAATCTGTAGACGCCCTGTTGGACAACGGTCGGCGCGGTCGTGCCATCACCGGTTCTAACAAGCGGCCGCTGAAATCTTTGGCGGACATGATCAAGGGCAAGCAAGGACGTTTCCGTCAGAACTTGCTAGGCAAGCGTGTGGATTACTCCGGTCGCTCGGTTATCGTGACAGGACCCACTTTGCGCTTACATCAGTGCGGTCTGCCTAAGAAGATGGCTCTGGAGTTATTCAAGCCCTTCATTTTTGGCAAGCTTGAGCATCGTGGCCTTGCCAGCACGATCAAAGCGGCTAAGAAAATGGTGGAGCGTGAGCCACCAGAGGTGTGGGATATCCTCGCTGAGGTTATTCGCGAGCACCCAGTGCTGCTGAACCGTGCGCCGACCTTGCACCGATTGGGTATTCAAGCTTTTGAGCCTGTACTGATTGAGGGTAAGGCGATTCAGCTTCATCCGCTGGTCTGTGCGGCCTATAACGCTGACTTTGACGGGGACCAGATGGCGGTACACGTACCGCTGACACTCGAGGCACAGCTAGAAGCGCGTGCGTTAATGATGTCTACCAACAACATCTTATCGCCCGCTTCAGGCGACCCCATTATCGTTCCGTCACAGGACGTGGTTCTGGGTCTCTACTTTATGACCCGTGAGCTGATCAATGCCAAAGGTGAGGGCATGGCCTTCTCCGACCAGGCTGAGGTTGAGCGCGCCTATGCGTCGGGTGAGGTTCACCTGCAGGCACGTATTAAAGTGCGCATTCACGAAGTGGTGATGGGCTATAACCAGGAAGTCGACCGCGCCACGCGTATTGTCGAAACCACCGTTGGCCGTGCCTTGCTGTGGCGGATTGTCCCCGAAGGCTTGTCCTTTGACATGATCAACCAGCCGATGGTGAAGAAAGCCATCTCCCGAGTGATCAACCAGTGCTACCGTGTTGTCGGGTTGAAGTCGACGGTTATTTTTGCTGACCAGTTGATGTACATGGGATACCAGTACTCCACGAAGTCCGGTTCCTCGATCGGCGTTAACGATTTCGAGATCCCCGCTGAAAAGGCTGAGCTCGTAGAGCGAGCTTATGGCGAGGTCAAAGAGATCGAAGAGCAGTACGCAGCAGGCCTGGTAACTCAGGGCGAGAAATACAACAAAGTTATCGACATCTGGTCGCGTACGAATGACCAGGTTGCTAAGTCGATGATGAGCAGCCTGTCGAAAGAGATTGTTAAGAACCGAGACGGGGAAGACGAGGAACAGAGCTCGTTTAACTCCGTCTACATGTATGCCGATTCCGGTGCTCGAGGCTCACCGGCGCAGATTCGTCAGCTTGCAGGTATGCGAGGACTGATGGCGAAGCCTGATGGCTCGATTATTGAAACGCCGATTGTGGCTAACTTCCGTGAGGGTTTGAACGTACTGCAGTACTTCATCTCTACCCACGGTGCTCGTAAGGGTCTAGCGGATACCGCACTCAAGACCGCCAACTCTGGTTACTTAACCCGACGTCTAGTGGACGTGGCGCAGGACGTGGTCGTGACCGAGCAAGATTGCGGTACCGATGAAGGGTTGTTGATGACTCCGGTTATTGATGGTGGCGACATCATCGAGTCCTTGGCTGATCGTGTACTGGGCCGAATTGTGGCTAAGGACGTGTTCAAGCCCGGCACCGACGAATTGGTTCTTGAAGCTGGAACCATGGTTGACGAAGTGTGGATCAAGCGCCTCGAGGAAATGGGTATCGACGAACTTGAGGTACGTTCGCCCATCTCTTGTAAGACGCGCTACGGCATTTGTTCTTCGTGCTATGGCCGAGACTTGGGACGTGGTCACCAAGTGAACCTCGGTGAAGCTATTGGTGTTGTCGCCGCTCAGTCTATTGGTGAGCCCGGCACGCAGTTGACCATGCGGACCTTCCACATCGGTGGAGCGGCTTCGGGTCAAGCTGCACAGGACAACATCCAGGTTAACTCCGATGGTGTCGTGAAGCTGCACAATATCAAAGTAGTAGATCGCGCCGATGGTTCGCTTGTGGCGGTGTCACGATCGGGTGAGCTTTCGGTATTGGATATGGTTGGCCGAGAGCGTGAGCGCTACAAGGTACCTTACGGTGCCGTGATTAAAGTGCGTGACGAGGCTCAGGTAACCGCCGGTGAAGTTGTGGCCAACTGGGATCCACACACTCACCCCATCATCACTGAAGTGGCGGGTACCGTTAAGTTCAGCGGTATGGAGGAAGGTGTAACCATCAAGCGACAGACTGATGAGTTCACCGGTCTGTCCAGCATCTCCATCATGGATCAGGGAGAGCGGCCTACTGCCGGTAAAGATATTCGACCGGCGGTGACGCTGGTTGATGAAAACGGCGAAGAGTTAACGTTGGCGGGAACTAATGTACCAGCGCACTACTTCTTGCCGCCCAGCGCCATGGTTAACCTCGAAGATGGAGCCAGCGTCGCAGTCGGTGACATCATCGCGCGTATCCCTCAAGAAGGGTCGAAGACGCGCGACATCACGGGTGGTCTGCCACGGGTTGCTGATCTATTTGAAGCTCGCAAGCCCAAAGAGCCGGCTATTCTTGCTGAGATCTCTGGAACCGTCAGCTTCGGCAAGGAGACCAAGGGAAAGCGTCGTTTGATCATCACTCCAACGGACGGCTCAACGCTGCCCGATGGTTCAGATCATTACGAAGTGTTGATTCCAAAGTGGCGTCAACTCAGCGTGTTTGAAGGTGAGCAGGTCCAGAAGGGCGAGATTGTGTCCGAAGGTCCGCTGAGTCCCCATGACATTCTGCGCCTGAAGGGTATCCCCGAGCTAGCCAAGTATATTGTTAATGAGATCCAGGAAGTTTACCGACTTCAGGGCGTGAAGATTAACGATAAGCACATTGAAGTGATCGTACGCCAAATGCTTCGCAAGGTGATCATTGCGACCTCTGGCGAATCTAGCTTCATCAAGGGTGAGCAAGTTGAATACACCTCGTTCCTTGAAGAGTGTGATCGCATGGAAGCCCAGGGGCTAATATCGCCTACGGCAGAGCGCGAATTACTGGGTATTACCAAGGCATCACTGGCGACTGAAAGCTTCATCTCGGCAGCATCGTTCCAGGAAACTACCCGAGTACTGACTGAAGCGGCTGTAACCGGGAAGCGTGACTACCTGCGCGGTCTCAAGGAAAACGTGATTGTGGGTAGATTGATACCTGCGGGCACTGGCTTGACTTACCACGAAGAGCGTCGTCGTAAGCAGAATGAAGGTGGGCTGCAGCTGACCATGTCCGATGAAGAGTTCCAAGAGAGCTTTGCGGAGGAAATGGAAAAGGCGAGTGCTGAGGTCGATGGCGAGTAATCGCCTCGACTCAACACTTGCAGTAAGTTGTTACAAAGTCCCGGTTGACCGGGGCGGGGTGCGTCTATAGAATGCGCGCTCTTTTATTTGGGGGTGATGCCCCCAGTGAATTTTGGAGCTTTTGAATGGCAACAATTAACCAGCTCGTGCGTAAGCCGCGCAAGCGTAAGGTCGTTAAGAGCGGCGTTCCTGCATTGCAGGCGTGTCCGCAGCGTCGCGGTGTGTGCACACGTGTATACACCACGACTCCTAAGAAGCCGAACTCAGCCCTGCGTAAGGTATGTCGTGTTCGTCTCACTAACGGTTTTGAAGTTTCTTCTTACATCGGTGGTGAGGGTCACAACCTGCAGGAGCACAGCGTTGTTCTGATTCGCGGTGGACGAGTCAAGGATCTTCCAGGTGTGCGTTATCACACCGTACGCGGCAGCTTGGATACGTCCGGTGTTGCTGCTCGTCGCCAGGGCCGATCTAAGTACGGCGCCAAGCGACCTAAGTAAAGACACTGGCTGCCGGCTACCGCCGGCACCACGACATGCGGTCGGTATCATACCGACAGTAAGGCTGAGCCGGAGCTCTTAGGTTCCAGTGCTCGGATAACCCTGAAGACAAAAGGTAACGAAAATGCCAAGAAGACGCGTTGTTGCAAAACGTGAAGTCATACCTGATCCCAAATTTGGGAATCAAACACTCGCAAAGTTCATGAACCACGTCATGGTTAGCGGCAAAAAGTCTGTCGCCGAATCTATCGTGTACGGTGCGTTAACGCTGGTTGAAGAACGTACCAAGCGTGATCCCATCGAAGTGTTCGATGAAGCCCTTGAAAACATAGCCCCAATGGTTGAAGTGAAGTCACGTCGCGTTGGTGGTGCTACCTATCAAGTGCCTGTTGAAGTCCGCCCCGCCCGCCGTCAAGCGCTTTCTATGCGTTGGTTGGTGGACTACGCGCGCAACCGTGGTGAGAAGTCTATGCGCCAGCGCCTGGCTGGCGAAATTGTTGACGCATCTGCAGGCCGCGGCAATGCGGTTAAGAAGCGTGAAGATGTGCATCGTATGGCTGAGGCCAACAAGGCGTTCTCTCACTTCAGGTTCTAACGATAGCCCCGGCTCCAGCACCCTGAGGAATACATCGTGGCTCGGAAAACTCCGATTCAACGCTACCGCAATATTGGTATTTGCGCTCATGTGGACGCGGGTAAAACCACGACCACTGAGCGGGTACTGTTCTACACCGGTCTTTCACATAAGATCGGTGAAGTTCACGACGGTGCGGCCACCATGGATTGGATGGAGCAGGAGCAAGAGCGCGGTATTACCATCACCTCTGCTGCTACCACGTGTTTTTGGGCGGGTATGCAGCAGCAGTTTGAACAGCACCGTATCAATATTATCGATACTCCCGGGCACGTAGATTTCACCATTGAAGTTGAACGCTCGCTGCGGGTACTCGACGCTGCCGTCGTTGTCTTATGCGGTTCGTCTGGCGTTCAGCCCCAGACTGAAACCGTTTGGCGCCAAGCCAACAAGTATGAAGTTCCTCGACTTGTTTTTGTCAACAAAATGGACCGTGCGGGCGCTAGCTTCGAGCGTGTAGTGCAGCAGCTGCGGGATCGTTTGGGGTGCAACGCTGTCCCCGTACAGATGACTATTGGCTCTGAAGACGACT
>Ga0181605_10002776_pt1 | contig 14991 bp, 19 predicted proteins | sample 041ome_11_FD_148676 | JGI IMG/M metagenome (GOLD analysis project Ga0181605, IMG submission 148676) | Coastal salt marsh microbial communities from the Groves Creek Marsh, Skidaway Island, Georgia - 041411US metaG (spades assembly) | ecosystem: Environmental > Aquatic > Marine > Intertidal zone...
CCTGAACGACGGTAAGCCCGAATGATAACCCCTTCCATAGGAAGGTAGCGTCTGATAGGTAGCATGGGCGGACCGATTTTTGGTATAATTTTCTGTTTTAAAATAATTCGCTTGACATTCGTTACCGAATCTTCGACTTGAGAAAAAGCAGCCTGTGAAATACAGAAAATGAAGGCGCTGACGATTAATTTATACATATTCATCACTCGATTATTATTGGGCATTCGAGCGCAAACATGCGTATGGAACATTTCCCTTCGCAGGCATTATCCTGATCAGGTTAACGGGTGTAATCTCAGCACATCGTGCACCCCGAATGCAAAGCGAAGGTAAGCGGCTTTGTGTAAATTTGTAGTATGCTCTCCGATAAAATGGGTTTAAACATCGCTAAGTTAGAAGAGTATCACTTCGAAAAAGATGGTTGCAATTATCCGTTTTTTGTGCAGCGAGACGACCTTTTACATCCGATGGTTTCGGGTAATAAATGGCGAAAACTAAAGGGATGGATAGAGGAATACGAATTAGGTGGTTTTGAGGGTATTGTTACGTTTGGAGGAGCATTTAGCAATCATCTATTGGCAACTTCAGCTGCGTGTAATCATTTAAATATCCCGTGTATCGGAATTGTAAGAGGGGAGGAAGGGTTTGATAATTATTATCTCAAAGAATGCAGGAAGCAGGGTATGGAACTGCAGTTTGTTTCTAGAGAATCCTATCGAAATAAGGAGGCTATATCATCGGGTTTTAGTAAGGAAAGTAGGAAATGGTTGATTATCCCCGAAGGAGGAAAAGGTAAAGAGGGTAGTAGGGGGTTCAAAGACTTGGTGGATTCATGGAGAGGAAATTACCCAGATATTGTTGTGCATGCATCAGCCACGGCAACGACGGCTATTGGCTTAGGGCGTTATTTACCTAAAGAAACTATGGTGAAATCGGTGATGGTTTTGAAAAATGTAGAAGAACAAACCGAGGCGCTTAATTGGTGCGAGACCAACGCAAATCTTGAGTTTATTAAGGGGTTTGAGTTTGGAGGATATGCGAAGTCTAACGAGGAGTTGACTTCATTTATTTCTGAAGTTAACAACTGGTATCCTTTTCAAATTGAGCGTATTTACACGGGCAAGGCCTTTTTTGCAATGCTGCATCATATATTGCCTCAATACCCAGATAAGAAGGTGGTATTCCTTCATACTGGAGGATTGTGGAATGAATCCTAATTATTTCTTGGGTACTGGCATCATTGGGTCTACGGAACCTCTTAGATACAAGCGATGTTTATTGGGGCTTCCCTCGAAATAAACATCTACGTATTTCCTGAAATACCCGAAGGTATTCTCTGTTTTGTAAGCGGCCTCAACCCAACCTGTATCTCCCGGTGCAACGGGTGTTCGGGTGAATTCTGTTGCCGTACAAGAACATGCTGCATTCACTCCATCGATGGTTACTGCTTTATCTGAAAGATTCTTGAATACAAATCGGAATGTAGCCGGTGGCCCACTAGGAACTCCAGAAGGGAAAACATGCATAGTTTCATTCCAATCGATGCTATCTAGGATTACCTTATTGGTATCGTTGAAGGCGATGGTTCGATCCAATTTCAGTTGTTGGGTTCTGTGATTTTCTATGATTTCCTTTTGTACACGTTGATGTTGCTGCTTTAAATCGCAGGCTGAAACAAACAACATACTGAACCCAAAACTGGTTAATAACAGGATATGGATAAACTTACGAAGGGTCATTGGCTATTAGGATTTGTTTGGGTTTGTAAATTTTTGGGGCTTCTCCTCTTTTATAAACAGGGCGCACCACTTTGATCATACCTTCCATAATCATCTCGATGCTTCCACCCTCATAATCCGCAAAAAGACGCTTGAAATACGGCCCAGGTGGAACATGTTTGGTCATGAAAAAAAGTCGAATAGAATCTACGCTACCTGGTGCTATTCCTGTCTCAGGATAAGCATATTGAAAGCAAATACATTGGGATACCACTTGATGAATCTTGAGAGTGTCATTACTCCTGTTTTGAACGGCGAATACGGCTTCAATTACGTCTCCCGAATTGGCATTTATCCGAATGGTATCAGAACCTTTAATTTTCAAGTTGCCTTCATTCACATGCATCACTTGAGCATCCCCTAATGAAAGGAAAAGCCAAGCCAAAAAGAATGTGATGAGTTTAGGCATATATGAGGTGTTAAAAAAGGGTCGCGATTGCGACCCTTGAAATTATTTAATGATAATTGGCGAGATAGGCTTTTCAGGCTCTTTCACCACATTGCCTTTGATGGTCAAAGTGATATCTCCTCCATTTGATTTGACAAAAATATTTTTGTGGAATGAACCTGGACGGCCTGCAGAATTGTATTCCGCTTTGATTACTGCAGTTTCTCCTGGACCTACTTCTTCACGTGGCCAAGAGGGGGTTGTACATCCGCAACTGGCTTTAACATGATTCAATTTCAACGGTTCAGTTCCATTGTTTTTGAAGGCAAATTCATAGGAAGCAATCTGACCTTCAATCACAGTACCAAAGTTATGCTCATTGGTTTCAAACTCAATTCCCGCATTACTTTTTCTTGTGGTATCTGCGGCCTCTGTGATGACCTGCGCTTGGATATCTCTAGTAAAGATACTAGAGCATATCAGCGCTATGAATAATACCTTCTTCATCTTATTTCAACTCTTTCTTATCTGATTTCCCCGTGTCTGAAGATACGGTACCACTGATGGTTAGGTTGGTTACTTCGCCGTTATCAAAAGTTACTTTTACTGATTTTTGGAAATACCCAGGGCGTCCTTCAGTTCCATAACTGGCTTTTACTTCACCTTCTTCACCAGGCATTACTGGAGTTTTTGTCCAGGTAGGAGTCGTACATCCACAGCTTGGACGAGCCCCTGTGATAACAACAGGTGCTTTGGTGTTATTCTTGAATTTAAACACAACATCTGCATTTGGCCCCATTTCAATGTTACCAAAATCATGTGCTTTGAAACCCCAGTCAATAGGATTGTTTTCTTTAACCTCTTCTTTCTGTGCCATGGCTGAACCAGCAAAGGCTAGTGTAAGCGCGATAAGTGTGAATAGCTTTTTCATTGTATTGGTGATTATAATTTTCTTTTAATAGAACAAGTATTGTACCAAAGTAGACGTTTTGTACTTAAGTTTCGTTGTCGGTTCGTTTGAAATAAAAATTCCGAGGATAAAATACCCCCTTACAACTTACGTTTTACTTCCTCTTCGATGTATACTTCTAAGTAGTCTCCTTCAAGTAGGTCGTTGAATCGTTCGATCTGCAATCCACATTCGTATCCTTTGGTCACCTCTTTAACATCGTCTTTGAAACGTTTAAGTGAGGCTAATTTACCATCGTGCTTCACAACACCATCTCGAATGACTCTGATTTTAGAACCACGTTCCACTTTACCGTCTGTTACATATGATCCAGCAATGGTTCCAACTTTAGAGATTTTGAATATCTCGCGAATCTCAACTTGTCCGATAACCTTCTCTACGATATCTGGACTAAGCATTCCCTCCATTGCCGTCTTCACTTCTTCGATGGCTTGGTAGATTACGCTGTATGTACGGATATCGATTTCTTCAGATTCAGCAAGTTGTTTTGCTTTTGCTGCAGGTCTTACTTGGAAGCCAATGATGATAGCATCCGATGCAGACGCCAGGAGTACATCACTCTCGGTAATTTGACCAACACCACCATGTATTACGTTTACTGCGATTTCTTCTGACGATAACTTCATAAGAGCATCGGTAAGTGCTTCAACAGAACCATCCACATCTGCTTTAACGATAATGTTTAGCTCTTTAAAGTCACCAACTGCTAGTCGTCTTCCAATTTCATCTAAGGTGATATGACGTTTTGTTCTAATACCCTGTTCGCGAACCAATTGCTGACGTTTGTTAGCAAGGGTTTTGGCTTCGTCTTCTGTTTCCATGGCTGCAAATACATCACCAGATGTAGGCGCATCAGAGAAACCTAATATTTTGACAGGGGTTGCGGGAGGGGCTTCATCAATTTTTGTTCCACGTTCGTTAAACATGGCCCTCACTTTAGCGTATTGAGAACCAGCGATCATATGATCACCAACTCTTAACGTTCCGTTCTGTACCAAAAGGGTACATACGATACCTCTACCTCGTTCTTGAGTAGCCTCAATCACCGTTCCTTTTGCAAGACGATCAGGGTTTGCTTTCAGCTCCATCATTTCTGATTCTAAAAGCACTTTTTCCAAAAGCTCGTCTATATTCAAACCTTTCTTAGCAGAAATTTCTTGGCTTTGGAATTTACCTCCCCAATCTTCCACCAAGATATTCATAGCAGATAATTCTTCACGGATTTTATCTGCATTTGCTCCTGGTTTATCAATCTTGTTAAAAGCGAATACCATGGGCACTTCGGCTGCTTGAGCGTGCGCAATGGCTTCACGAGTTTGTGGCATGACGCTATCGTCCGCTGCAATCACGATGATCGCTAAATCTGTAACCTTGGCACCACGAGCACGCATTGCTGTAAATGCTTCGTGACCGGGAGTATCCAAGAAGGTTATTTTCTTACCATCTTTTAATGTTACCTCATATGCTCCGATATGCTGTGTGATTCCACCTGCTTCACCTGCGATCACATTTTCTGCTCGGATATGGTCTAGTAAAGAGGTTTTACCATGGTCAACGTGACCCATAACTGTAACAATTGGCGCTCTTTCTTGTAGGTCTTCTGAGTTATCAGAATCCTCTTCGATGCTTTCAATTTGAGATTCGGCATCAACAAAGGATACCTCGTAGTTAAAGTCACTAGCAACCAATTGAATCGTTTCTGCATCCAAACGCTGATTAATGGAAACCATGATTCCCAGCGCGAAACATTTAGAAATAACCTCGGTTACTCCAACGTTCATCATGGTAGCTAGTTCATTAGCAGTAAGGAACTCGGTTACTTTGAGGATACTACTTTCAGCAGCTTTTCTTCTTCTTTCTTCCTCAAACTTTTTGTTCCTGTTATCCCTATCCTCCTGGCGCTTTTTACCCCGGTTGTTCTTACGTCCACCCATGCGGTTAAAGGTGTGACGTACGTTTGAACGGACTTGATTTTGGTTAACCGGCCCTTTGTTGTTTTTGTTATCTCTACCCGTAGACTTGTTCTCTTTGTTAGCGTTCTCACTAACTTCCACTTTCACGTTGACACCTTTTTCTTTACGCTTACGCTTTTTGCGTATTTCTTGCATGTCTTTACGCGCCTCTTTGGCAAGGGAACTATTTCCCGTTTTTTGCGTAGGGAGGTTGATTTTTCCTAAAACCTTAGGTCCACTAAGTTTTTCTTTTTTGGTCTCAATATGTTCAGAGGATTCATCATTTACCTCCTTTACCGGCTCCTCTTTTTGAGGAGCTTTTACCTCTTCAACCACCTTTTCCGTCTTTTCTGCTTTGGTTGATTCGGCTGGTTTTACCGGTTCAGCCTCTACAGTTTTTTCGGCTTTTTGTTGGGGTTTTGGTGCTTCAGGCTCAGCAACTTTTTTCTCAGCTTTAGGTTTTTTCTTGCCAGCATTCAAGTCAATTTTACCAACCACTTTCAAAGGTGATTTCTTTTCCTCTTCAACAGGCGCTGGTTTTTCTTCTTTAACGGTTGTCGGTTCTTCAGGCTCAATCTCTGGCGTAGGTTTTTCCTCCTTAGCGACAGGAGCAGGCTCTTCGACAGGAGCCGAAGGAGCAGGGGTGGCAGGAGCACTCGAAATGGGCGCAGATGGAGTTGGACGAGCAGGTTTCTGTTCTTTGAGCTTATCTGCTTCTTCTTTCATTGCCTTGTCGGCTGAAAACTCCTTCAAACACTCAGAGTACATTTCTTCTGTTATTTTAGTGGTAGGACGTGCCTGAACGTCGTGCCCCTTTTCTTGAAGAAACTCTGCAATTGCTGAGGTGCTTCTGTTTAATTCACTTGCTACTTTCGCTAAACGGTATACCGCCATATTTATTTCAAAATTAAAATTAACCTATTGATATCGCAAGATTTTCAATGCATCTGTTCAAATACCATTGAGGGGCTTCACGATAAACCCGTTTTTTTCTTCTTTTAGACCATTTTTACTCCTCCTCAAATTCCTCTTTCAGGATTTTTTGAATTTGTTTTACGGTCTCTTCTTCTAAGTCTGTTCGAGTAACCAAGTCTTCCACTGGTGTACGCAGAACATCCTTCGCTGTATCCAATCCAATTTTCTTGAACTCTGCAATGATCCACTCATCTATTTCATCTAAGAACTCATCTAAGTCCACATCGTCCTCAACGGCTGCATCCACACGGTATACCTCAATTTGGTAACCTGTTAATTTACTAGCAAGCTTAATGTTGTGTCCTCCACGTCCAATAGCTAGTGAAACTTGATCACTTTCAAGGTAAACATTCGCTGTTTGTTCGGTAATATCCATTCTGCTGACTACAGCTGGCTGGATGGAACGCTGAATAAATAGTGCATCGTTGGTGGTGAAGTTAATCACGTCGATGTTTTCATTTCTTAATTCTCTCACAATACCATGTATTCTGGCACCTTTTACACCCACACAAGCTCCAACAGGATCAATACGGTCATCGTAACTTTCTACCGCAACTTTTGCTCTCTCTCCTGGCTCACGAACAATTTTCTTAATGGTAATCAAACCGTCAAGTATTTCAGGAACTTCAAGTTCAAATAAACGCTCTAGGAATTCTGGGGAAGTACGTGATAATACAATACGCGGACTTCCTTTTTCCATATCAACGCTGTGAATAACGGCGCGGATGGAGTCTCCTTTTTTGTATATGTCCCTAGGAATCATTTGGTCTTTTGGAAGAGTAAGTTCGTGTCCTTCATCATCCAATACCATGATTTCCCTTTTCCATACATTGTATACCTCCCCGGTAATGATATCACCTCGGCGATCGCTGTACTTCTTGAATAACTCATCTTTTTCCAACTCAATGATCTTACTCATGAGCGCTTGTCGAGCATTTAGTACGTTTCTACGACCGAAGTCTTCTAAGCTAATTTCTTGAATACAATCTTCTCCAACTTGATAATCGGGTTCGAGTTGCTGAGCATCTTCTACTGTGATGTGTAAGTTCTCATCCTCGACTTCGCCTTCTTCTACAATTAAGCGCAAGTGGTACATTTCAATATCACCTGTCTCTGTGTTGATGATGATATCAAAATTGGCATCTGCGCCATATTTCTTCTTTAAAATGTTGCGAAAAACATCTTCTAACACACGCATCATGGTTGCGCGGTCAATGTTTTTGAATTCCTTAAACTCGGAGAAGCTCTCCACTAAGTTCATTCCGAGGTCTTGCGCGTTGGCTTTCATTTTATTTAAAACTTAAAATTATTGTTGCTTCTTCAATGCTTTCGAAGGGGATGATGACAGGTTCAAGGGTGACTTTCTTTTTCCCTTTTTCTTTCACCTCGTTTAAGAGATGAATTTCATCGTTCTCCCATTTTTCGAATGCGCCTTTGTACTGTTGGTCGGTTGTTTTAATCTTTAACGATCGACCGACGTGTTTTCCAAATTGTCTTTTGTCTCTTAATGGTTCGGTGGCCCCAGGAGAGGAAATTTCAAAAGTAAATGGATTGTCTCCGAAATCCTCCTCATCAATCATTCTAGAAATGTGTTTGGTGAATTCGGTTAGCACACCCATGGAGAGTGCCTCTTCACAGTCCATGTAAAAACGAAATAAGCCCGTAGGACTTACCGTGTGATGAACCACGAATAATGAGAATGCAGCCGCTTCTGCATCTACCATTTGCCTGAGTTTTTCTCCTAGTTTTTTCATTCCATTAAAAAAGGGGACTGCTTTTCGCTTGCCCCCTTCCTATCAATAAATTGGAAAAGTACTGCAAAGATAAGGAAATAACCCTATGCCGCAAACTATGTTATCACGATCAGAAAGTCTGGATTACATAGTATAATCTGGGTTAATCCAATAGGTAGGCTTTTTTAATGATCACATCCTCTTCGGGACGATCGTTTTTATCACGTTTGACCTTTTGAATTTTATCAATGATGGCATAACCACTGGTTACTTTACCGTATACGGTGTAATTCATATCTAAGAATGGAGTTCCTCCCCAAGTCGCGTATATGTCTTTGACCCGATTCGGTATGTTTTCAAAAATACTGTCAACCTGAGGTTTTACTCTCGGTTTGATTTCGTCTACAACCTTTCTAAACGCTACTTCACTTTGCATGGCTTGCGCGGCTGCCATTCGTTTCTTGAATTCTATGTTTTTTGGATCTTGCAAAAATTGACTAATCATCTTATTGCCCAAACGCTCTTTAAATTCGGCTTCTTCATACTTGTTCCCGGTAACAATGTAAAATTGACTTGCAGAGCTTTCTTTTTTTGGGTTGATATCGTCTGACTCTCTAGCGGCAGCCAATGCTCCCTTGAAATGGAAAATACTATCCCTAAACTCTGCGGGTATGGTGTAATTCGGTCCTCCATCTCCAAGTTTTTTACCTTTCGGAGCATTTTTTGAGTCAGGATCTCCTCCTTGTATGACAAAACCATCAATTACCCGGTGGAACAACAGTCCATCGTAGTATCCCTCTTTGACTAGCTTGAGGAAATTATTGCTATGTTGGGGAGTGGCTGGATTTAGAGCCAAGCGGATATCACCAAAGTTGGTTTCCATCATGACTTCCGGCCAATTACCGGAATTGGTTGTATCGGGCATCACCATCGCCCGTGTTGAAAGGGAGTCTTTGGTTTCTCCAACAAGGTCTTTTTCAGTCGCTTTGTTTTGACACGAAGCCACCCATAATATGAAGGTGGTTAAGATTATTGTGTTACGCATGGAATTCGATAATTTCTTCTTGTTCAAAGTATTCAATGATATGTTGTCTTAAAAGGCTTTCCTGTTCCAACAAAGCCAAATTCGGTAGGGGTTTGATATTTTTCCACTCAGGCCATCCTTTGCGATTGAAGCCCTCCATTTTATAATATCCTGAGTAGCTCAACAATTTACAATTTGCGATATGCATGAGTCGGGTTTTTTCCTCTTTTGTAAATGCTTTTTCCGGGATTTCGCCCAGTTCTCTTATACCAATTAAAAAGAGCATAGCATTGAGATCTGCTTTTTTACCAAATTGTTTCTCAAAAAACGACATAACCTGTTGCCACTTCTTTTGGATTTCTTTATTCAGCGTTAGCTCTTCTGCCTGCATAGCATCAAAGTTACGAACAAATTATGTCGGAAATCCCAATTTGCTATGGTGTAAGTTTGTATCATGCAAACGGAGTCATCATCCAACCACGATCATTTAGAATCTTTGACCACTGAGGAAATCATCTCGGGAATGCATGAGGAAGATAAATCGGTGAATACTGCCATGAATTTAGCATTAAAGCAGATAACAAGAGCTTCAGAGGCGGCATTTGAATCTCTTCAATCTGATGGTAGATTGTTTTATTTAGGTGCTGGTACCAGCGGTAGACTAGGAGTTGTAGATGCATCCGAATGTCCGCCAACGTTTGGTGTTGATCACGGAGTGGTGATTGGAATTATGGCAGGTGGTGATGGAGCTATTCGTAAGGCAGTAGAATTTGCTGAAGATGATACCGAACAAGGCTTTTTAGATCTAGAAGCATATGATGTATCTGCCAAGGATATGGTCATAGGGATTTCTGCTTCTGGTCGCACACCTTATGTACTAGGAGCCTTGCAGAAGTGCAAAGAAAATGGCATCAAAACGGGATGTGTGGTTTGTAATAGTGATAGTAAAATTGCGGAAGCTTCAGATTATCCTGTAGAGGTAATTACAGGACCGGAGTATATCACGGGTTCTACCCGATTAAAAGCCGGAACCGCCACCAAATTAGTGCTGAATATGATCACAACCAGTTCGATGATTCGTCTCGGGCATGTGAAAGGGAATAAAATGGTTGATATGCAGCTAAGTAACGATAAGTTAATCGATAGAGGAACCCGAATGGTCATGGAGGAGACAGGCATCGACTATACCACCGCTCAAACGGTATTATTGAAAGAAGGCAGTGTGAGAAAAGCAGTAGATAAGCTTTCGCAATACTAGGCTTATCCTAAGATATCCCAGGTTTTATCAGCCAGAAGTCTTACGGTATGTAAGAACTGATCAAATGGCATATTTGATCCCCACTCGTATGGTGCCACCATGCTCAAAACTTGACTTCCGTCTTTTTTCTGATAAAGATGATAAATGCTATTCACCACGGGCTCAAAATTCATCTCGGCCTGATAAATGGAGTGTGAAACTTCCAATCTTTTTTCAATAGACTGTGCCTGTTTGATTAGTAGCTCCGCCTGTTTCTTCAACATTTGTATCTGTTGCTCTGCCTGATGCTGCATCGCTTCATGCGCATTGGCTTTGAGCATACGTTTATCAATAGGCTCTATCTTTGGTGAACTTACACTTAAAGCGTAAGGTGCGTTGTGTAGTTCGCCTTGATATACGGCATCTTTCAGGAATAGCGGACGGTTATCTTTTCCCTCTTGTGATTGATCGTCTTGTTGTTTTTCTTTTTCCGACACGAGTAAGGATAACAAATCACACAGGAAAAAGATTAGTTAAACCAACCCTTTTCTACCAATAACTGGGCAATTTGTACGGCGTTAGTTGCTGCTCCTTTGCGTAAATTATCAGCAACAACCCAAAAATTAACCGTATTCTTTTGCGATGGGTCTAATCGCAATCTTCCAACAAACACCTCGTCTTTTTCGTGAGCATTGATAGGCATCGGATAAAGATTTTGTGATGGGTCATCTTCAACGATTATCCCAGGGAAATCAGACCATGCACGGTAAATTTTAGATATATCAGGAGTTTCTTCAAATTCAACGTTCAGGCTTTCGCTGTGACCACCCATGGTTGGAATTCTAACGGTTGTAGCGGTGATACCTAAACCAGGAAGCCCCATGATTTTTTTGGTTTCCTGCATCATTTTTTGCTCCTCTTTGGTGTAACCATCTTCCAAAAAAACATCGATATGCGGGAGTACGTTTAAGTCGATTTTATGAGGGTACACGGGAGTAGTATTTTGGCCTTCTCGTTCATCAAAAAGTTGTTTTACCGCTTGTTGCCCTGTACCCGTAACAGATTGATAGGTGCTAACAACGATACGCCTGATTTTGTATAAATCGTGCAATGGTTTTAACGCCAAAACCATTTGAATGGTTGAGCAATTTGGATTAGCAATGATTTTTGCCTCTTTCGTGAGATGATCTGGGTTTACCTCAGGAATTACCAGGGGTACATGCTCATCCATCCGCCAAGCACTGGAATTATCAATGACATAAGTTCCGACAGCAGCGAATTTAGGTGCCCATTCCAATGAGGTTGAGCCACCTGCCGAAAAAATGGCGATATCTGGTGATTTGGATACCGCATCTTCTAGTCCAATCACGGAGTACTCTTTTCCGCTGTAGTTCACTTTTTTACCAATACTCTTGGCCCGCTGTAGTTCACTTTTTTACCAATACTCTTGGCAGATGCAACAGGGAAAAGTTCGGTAACTGGGAAGTTTTTTTCCTCAAGAACTTGAAGCATTTTACCACCCACTAAACCGGTTGCTCCAACAACAGCTATTCTCATGATGCCGTATCCTTTTCAGTAGATTCTTCCTCTAAGAGTTCGCTAAAAGCATCGTCTTGGTTAGCTTCATCCATGCTGTCTTGTTGTTCGATAACGGATTCTTCTACCGGCTCGGAATTTGATCCACAGGAACCAAACATGCTTGCAGCACCAAAAATGATGATATACGTAATTTTTTTCATGTTAAAATATTTCTAAGTCCTCAAATAAGTCGTGCCAAAGTGTCAAGTCCTTTTTTCCTAATTCGAATTCTTTTTCACAATCAAGACTGAATCCCTCAGGCCTATGCTCAAGTAGATCTTTTGAAGAACGCTTTGTTAAGTCAATACGCGTGAGGTGATTGCTATTGCCCCAAGCACTATCATGCGTGATGATGGATTCATTTTCTTTGGGTTCTCCTGTTACAATCCAATCGGTCAGGTCAGAAAATGCTGTTTTCAGCTCATTCAACCGTTGATTGGAACATTCTATTCCATTAACCGGGAGAATATTAATATACGTTTCAATCTGTTCAATGCTGGCTTCATGCACTTCTAGGATGAGTTTTGGCCCGCTGCACCAACCAATGATTTCTTGGATTTGTTCGATGGCAATGGCATTGGGCCCATCAATGGCGAAACCAACCCATTCTGCTAGCGCGGATGCCGCAAAACGTGCATCATTTAGGTCTTGTACGTGATTAAATTTTATTCTCCACATGCTGATATACAAAAAAGGCCACCTTTTCGGGTGGCCTTTTGATTATACTAATAAGGTCACCGGTTCTTCTAGGTATTCTTTTAGTGTTTTAAGGAAGGCCGCTCCCATGGCGCCGTCCACTACACGATGGTCACAACTTAATGTGACCTTCATTGTTTTCACGGGTTTGACTTCTCCGTTTACAACGCCAACGGCATCTTTAACGGTTCCTACAGCTAGAATGCAAGCATCAGGTGGATTGATAATGGCTGTGAATTCTTCTATGCCAAACATTCCTAAGTTGCTGATTGTAAAGGTATTTCCTGTCCAGTCTTCCGGTTGCAATTTCTTTTCTTTGGCTTTTGCTCCGTATGCTTTTACCTCTTTACTAATTTCTGATAACGGCTTATGGTCGGCAAAACGAACCACTGGAACAAGTAACCCATCCTCTACAGCCATGGCTACGCCGATGTGAATGTGATGATTGGTTCGGATTTTCGTTCCCAACCAGCTAGAGTTGATACCAGGGTGTTTGCGTAGAGCAGCAGCAGATGCTTTAACTACAATATCATTCATTGATATTTTTACATCGCTGATTTCATTCATTTGCTTACGTGCCTGAACCGCTTTGTCCATATTGATTTCTACGGTTAGGTAGAAATGAGGCGCTGAGAACTTAGACTCACCCAAACGTGCGGCAATGGTTTTTCTCATTTGAGAAACATTTACCTCAGTGAAACTTTCCTCTCCGAATACTGCCGTTGAGACGGATGCTGCCGCTGGAGTTGAAGAAACGTTCTCTAAATCGCGCTTAACGATTCGACCGTTTTCTCCAGTTCCTGAAATGCTGTTTAGGTCTATTCCTTTTTCTTGAGCGATTTTCTTAGCAAGCGGACTAGCCTTCACCCTCGCATCTGTTGCTGCAGGTGCAGGTGTGGAAGGTGCAGATGCTTCGACTGTAACCGCTTCTTCAACAGGAGCGGATTCAGCTGCGGCTTCTTCAGCAGCAGGACTTGTATTTCCAGCACCATCTAGTAACGCTTGATAATCTTCACCCTCTTTTCCAATTACAGCTACAGGTGCGTCGATAGCTGCAGCTTCACCCTCGTTAATCGCCAGATGAAGAACTACCCCCTTGGAATAAATCTCCATATCCATGGTCGCTTTATCGGTTTCTACCTCTGCGATGATATCGCCGCTTTTCACAGCGTCTCCTACCTTCACATTCCATTTAACAATGACACCTTCAGTCATGGTGTCACTCATTTTCGGCATGGTTATCAATTCGGCCATAATTTTTGCTTGTTTTGGAAATCGCAAAAATAAGACATTTTTAACCGAAAACCTGTTTAATCTTGGCCCCCTAATTCAATAAACGTTATAGGTGAGTTTAATTACCTTTGTTTAAATCATCGCCATTATGACAAACTCACATCCTTACGAAGAATTCCTAAAACACGTATTAGACACCGGAGTAAAGAAAGAGGATAGGACAGGAACTGGGACAATCAGTGTTTTTGGTGGGCAGTTGCGCTACAATTTAGGCGAGTACTTCCCATTGATTACAACGAAAAAGGTCCATTTGAAAAGTATCATTTACGAATTACTATGGTTCCTTAAAGGTGAAACGAACATTGGATACCTCAAGGAAAATGGTGTAAGCATTTGGGATGAATGGGCCGACGAAAACGGTGATTTAGGGCCTGTTTATGGAAAACAATGGCGCTGTTGGGAATCTAAAGACGGTCAAGTAATCGATCAAATACAACAAGCCTTGGACATGATTCGCAACACTCCTGATTCCAGACGAATTTTGGTGAATGCATGGAACGTGGGTGAAATTTCAAAGATGGCATTGATGCCCTGCCATACCATGTTTCAGTTTTATGTGGCCAATGGCAAGTTAAGCTGTCAGCTTTATCAGCGGAGTGCGGACTTGTTTTTAGGCGTCCCTTTTAACATAGCTAGCTACGCACTACTCACCATGATGATGGCCCAGGTAACTGGTTTGGAACCCGGGGATTTTGTTCATACCTTTGGTGATGCTCATATCTATTTGAACCACATGGAACAAGTGAACAAACAATTAAGTCGTGAGCCCAAGCCTTACCCTAAGATGAAATTAAATCCTAAGGTAACCGATTTGTTTGACTTTGATTTTGAAGACTTCACCTTAGAGGGTTACGACCCCCATCCGGGAATAAAAGCTCCTGTTGCCGTTTAATCTTGTTGACCAATTATCATTGAAATGAAGACCAAATATTCTTTGCCTACTCTAATAGTAGTATTGCTTGTTGCCATTGGTTGTAGTAAAACCGATGGAGGCGGTCCTGATCCAAAACCTGCATATCAAATGGAAGGAAAATGGACGTATAAAGACAATAGCTTGAACACCATGTACATTTTCGATGGTGGGTTGCGTTACACATATTATTGTACGGGTGGCAATTGTGATTCATTATATAGCACTTTTGAAGCGGGTGATACAAACGCACTTCCAACCACTCATCCGTACACTTTTATTAACGATACCTTGATGGTGGACCTTCATTTTGGTAATAAATTGATAAGTCGTGTAAAATTTGAATGCGATGGTCAAAAAGCTTGGGTAGAAAAAGGCGGTTACTATCTCTATCGTTTGCATTCAAATTGCCCATAAACAGGCTCTTTTCAGAAATTTATTTGGTATATCTTTGGGG
>Ga0181605_10002787_pt1 | contig 14960 bp, 13 predicted proteins | sample 041ome_11_FD_148676 | JGI IMG/M metagenome (GOLD analysis project Ga0181605, IMG submission 148676) | Coastal salt marsh microbial communities from the Groves Creek Marsh, Skidaway Island, Georgia - 041411US metaG (spades assembly) | ecosystem: Environmental > Aquatic > Marine > Intertidal zone...
GCTTCCTCTGGGGTCTCACTTGTGCGGATTCGGGTTACACCTATCGAGGCTGAGACACGTAAACCGCCAAATTCGTGGGTGAAAGGCTCCTCAAAAAGTTGCAGCATTTCGTTTGCTAGGCTCGCGCTATCACTTGTTCTTGGCGTGACAAGTACAAATTCATCACCACCCATGCGACAAGCGAGGGCGTCTGGAGGCAATAGGGACTTGATTCGATCAGCTATCGTCGATAAAGCAAGATCACCCGTTGCGTGTCCGAAGTTATCGTTAATTTTTTTGAAATCATCTAGATCTATGAACAGCACGCTGGCGTTTTCCAAATCGCTCATTGATTCCAGCTGAGTGTTGAATTCACCGCGATTGAGTAGACCTGTTAAGGTATCGTGCGAAGCTGCATACTGAAGTTCTTTGCGGTTTCGTTCTTGCGCAAGCGCAATCCCCGCTAGTTGCATTAGCTCTTGCCATTGTGCAATTCCCGCTGGACTCCAGATGCCATCCATCCAAAGATGTTCCGGCATGGTATAGTCCAGCGAAACGAGAAAATCCGAAACTTCTCCCGCGGCATCATTGGGGCTGACGGCTCCGAAACGCAAGCCTGCGATTCCCCACCGCTCCATAAGTCGCACTTGCTCATTATTCAGTTCGGATAAATTAACGGAGTAGAGCTCAGCCGCTTGCGCTACCTCTGCTTTGTCCAGCTTTTTGGTGACAAACAGTTCGAAGATAGTGGATAGTAACGCGTTGGATATGGGATGGTCGGGCGCAGAGCAGATGATTTGCGCTTCATCGGTTGCGTCAATGGGAACGAAGAAGCTCGGCCGGCGAACTTGGCCGCCGCGGCCGATACCCTGCGATATCAGGCGCATGACCTCTGTGTGAGGTGCATTGTTGGCCATGGCGGCGACAGGTTCTGTGTAAGTGGCGCGTGTCTCGGATGTTTGAAGATTGAGCACGATACCCTCCACATCTGCATCATACAGCCTGTTGGCGCTCAGTACATCAAGATCCACCCAGTTGTCTTCCGCGTCTTTGATTCGGAATTTCATCGGCACATAACGAATTTCATGGTGCTCATCCGCTAGTGTTAGAGACTCCACAACTCTGGATACATCCTCGGGGTGCACGTATTCAAGTATGCTGCGCCCCTCGGCCCAAGCGGAAGTATACCCCAACATGTCTTGTATCCCGCGACTGGCGAAGCGGACGATGCCGTCGCCACTAATGACGATGGTTACGGTTCGAGATGCGTCGAGGACGGCGCGTAAGAAAGCTGAGGAGGTATAATCAGGCATCTTGTTTCTTGGCTATCCACATTTCGATCTGACCTTCTAAAACCGTGAGTGGAAGTGGCCCTTGCTTCAGAACGACATCGTGAAATTCTCTGATATCAAACTTTTCGCCGAGCGCTTGTTTGGCTCGCTCACGCAATTCCAGTATTTTGAGCATGCCGACTTTGTAAGCGGTCGCTTGCGATGGCATCACGACATAACGTTCTATTGCTTTTACGAGATCGGATTCCGGATTGGGTGTGTTACGTTTGAGATAGTCAATCGCCTCTTCTCGAGTCCATTTCTTGGCGTGGATGCCGGTATCGACAACGAGTCTGCACGCTCTCCAAAGCTCCATCGCTAATCGGCCAAAGTCGCTGTAGGGATTGTCGTACAACCCAATCTCTTTGGGTATCAGTTCGGCGTAGAGCCCCCAGCCTTCGGTGTAAGCCGTGTAGCCTCCGAATTTTCTAAATTTTGGGATACCTTGAAGCTCTTGCGCTATCGCTATTTGCATGTGATGTCCAGGGATGCCTTCGTGATACGCTAGGGCCTCCATCTGGTAGATTGGCATAGCCTCCATCGTATACAGGTTAGCGTAGTATGTACCCGGTCGCGATCCATCTGGAGCCGGGCGCTGGTAAAACGCCTTGCCGGCCGATTTTTCTCGGAACGGTTCTACCGCCTTTACAACTAGATCCGCCTGGGGTTTGACAAGAAAAAGTGTGTCAAGCCGTGCTTTCATGTCGTATATCCAGGCCGTTGCCTCGCTCAGGTAACGTTCTTTGCCTTCCGGTGTGTCTGGATAGTAGAACTGAGAATCTACTCGGGTAAACTCGAAAAAGGCCTGCAGGTCACCATCAAAGTTGACGTCCCGCATAATGTCGCGCATCTCACCGTGTATACGTTCCACCTCGGCTAAGCCTAAGTTATGAATGGTTTCTGCATCCATATCTGTCGTTGTGGTCCGCGCGAGTGCTCGGTTGTAAAACGCATCGCCATCGGGTAGTTTCCAGGCTCCGGCTCGGGTATCAGATTGCATTTCTAAAGTACGGACGGTGTTGGCTAACGCATTAAAGCCTGGGCCAACGCTATTCAATAGGGCCTTGTTAGCCTCTGCTATTAAGGCTTCGGCTGCATTTGGCTCGATATCTAACTTGGTGAGTTTACCTTTGAAGTCAGCGAGCAAAGTCGAGTCCGGGCCTTCAGTAAAGGGGGCTCCAGTTACCACATTGTTAATATCGCTGAGTACATATGGGTAAACAAACTTGGGTGCGAGTATTCCCATCTCGGCACGCTTGTATAGATTCGCTTCCAGCTCAGCGAGGGCTCGTTTGAACTCGTTGAGCCGGCTGATGTAGGCCTCTGCGTCACTAATATCTGTGATGACGTGTTGGTTGATCATGAACGAGGGCAGGCCGGAGTGCATGCCGAACATTTGGTTTACTGGGTAATTGTGATAGCGCCAACGATTGTCGGCAATTTGGTCCTCGAGCTGTGAGCGCATGAGCTCGTAGCTGAGCGCTGTTTGCTCGTCCAAAGCCGCAGGGTCAATTTGGCCCAAGCGCTCCAAGTTTTTGCGAGCGTACTCAAGGTCGCGGTCAGCGTTTGCGTCGGTGTAGTCGTCTAACTTATCGTAGTCGTCTTTAATGCCGAGATAAGTTTGGTACATGGGTGAGCGCATTACCTCCTCCATGAAGATCTCTTCAAATAAGGCATTCGCTTTTTCGCTCTCTGACAGCGCTTCTTGCACTGCTGGCACGCTCTGATTCGCGTCGTTCGATGGCTGGCAACCCACCAGGATGAGCGTGGCGGATAGCACGGCACTGCTTAGTATATGTCCCGTTTTCATAGCTGCGTTCCTCTTCGATTTAACCAATTTTACGCTCTGTATTCTGCCAATAGGGCTCTCTCAGAACCATTTTTTGTATTTTGCCAGTTGGGTTTCTCGGCAGTGCGGGCACGATTTCCAGTTTCCTTGGGATTTTGTAGCCGGCGAGTTTGCCACGACAGAAGTCAATCAAGGCCTCGGATGTGGGCGCTTCTGTTTCGGGATTCATAGCGATCACGGCCAGCAAAGCTTCCCCATACTTAGCGTCAGGAATTCCAACCACCGCCACTTCGCGAACACCCGGTAACTGTGAGATGACATTCTCAACCTCGACAGGGTAGACGTTTTCGCCACCAGTCACCACCATGTCTTTGATACGATCACGCAGAAAGAGGAAGCCTTCCTCGTTGATGTACCCGGCATCACCGGTGAGTACCCATCCTTCGCTGACGGTTTTTCGAGTCGCTTCGGGTAAGTTGTAGTAGCTGAGCATGTTTTGAGGTGAGCGAAGCCATATCTCTCCAGTCTCTCCGCATAGAAGTTCGTTGCCCTCCGAATCGCACACTTTTGCTTCGACACCCAGGCAGGGTTGGCCTGCTGCTTGAAGCAATTCGGGCTCGCCTGCGAGTGCCCGTAAGTGAGCCTCGGGAGTCAGAGCTACCACAGTACCGCAGGTTTCGGTCATGCCGTAATACTGGTTAAAGCCGCACTTGAAGCGCTCCACCGCCTCGGCTAGCAGCGTTGGAGATATGGGGGCTGCGCCGTACCCTATCACCTTGAGCGAGCTCAGATCATAGTCCTCAAAGTTTGGAACGTCTCGCAGCAGCGAGAGAATCATGGCTGGAACCATGAACATATTTTTAATGTGGTGTGTTTGGATTGCTTCCAGAACAGCAGCTGGCTGAAAAGCTTCGTGAATAATTACGCGTCCGCCGCACAGCAGTGGCACGATCGTCGAGCCGCTTCCTCCAATATGGAACATGGGTGCACAGACCAAATCGACGCCCTCTACACCGAGCACACCCGGGTTCGCGGCGACCAGAGAAGTCATTAGGCTCGAAAAGTTGCGGTGACTTAATTCAGCTCCTTTGGGTTTTCCGGTGGTGCCACTGGTATAAAGTTGTACGACAGGTGCCTGTTCGTCACCTAAGTTGGGTATTTGCATGTCGCTCTGAGAGACTTCGGATAACATGTCCGAGAGCGCGAAATCGGTTTTTGAAAAATCTGAAACGAGGATCGTTTCGTTTTCTCTGCAGGATATGATTTCGCGGGCGAGTGACTCTACACTCGGTTCGAGTGCGATAATGATCCTCATGTGCGAGTCATCACAAACGTAGGCGGATTCGGGTGGTGCCAGTCGGTAGTTGAGCGGCACCGCTACTGCACCGATTCGGCTGCATGCGGTAAACGCAAACATATGCGCGGCGGTATTTTGCCCTAGCAGCCCTATGCGCTCGCCCGGCGTTACGTTTAATTTGAGCAGGCCGTAGGCTAGCGCGAGACTCTTCATTTTGAGATCGAGGTAGCTGAATGTGCCTTCATTCGCCATGATCGCAGTAGCTCCCGGTCTTCTGCGCGCCTGGTAGTCGATTGCTTGATGAATAAGCATGGGTCTTCACCTCCAAAATTGAGCTCAGAGACTACCGATTTTTTACTGTGAATCCTAGTGTTTGGGGCCTTAGATCGCCTATTTTGGTGCCATCAATTCCCGCTTGAATTGTTCTTTGCGTAAAACCCGAGTAAAATAGTCAAGAAATATGCTAACAGGGTGATTTTATGCGCCTAACGACAAAAGGCCGTTATGCCGTTACATCAATGTTAGACCTCGCTCTGCACCGAGAGCAGGGTCCTGTGCCCCTGGCTGGGATATCTGCACGCCAAGATATTTCGCTTTCGTACTTGGAGCAGCTTTTTGCCCAGTTGCGTAAGCATGGCTTAGTGAAATCGGTGCGTGGCCCTGGCGGCGGATATTATTTGGGGCGATCGTTAGAAATCATCAGCATCGCCGATGTTATAGAAGCTGTAAACGAACACACGGATGCAACGCGTTGCCGGGGCAAAGGCGCTTGCCAGCGTGGGGCCACGTGTTTGACCCACCATTTGTGGGCTGGTCTGAGTGATCAGATACGGGATTTCCTTCGTAATATCAGCTTGGCCGATTTGGTGCTCAATGAAGAGATCCGAGAAATAGCGCTGCTGCAAGACGAGCGTACTCGAGACACGCTCGAGCGCGTTGACGCGCTGCTTCAAGACTAACCGCCAAAATTAGAGGTTGCGATGGCGAACGAACACATTAATGCGGTGATTGAGCGTGAGTACACGCCCGGCTTCACCACAAATATCGAGTCAGATACCTTACCTCCGGGGTTGGATGAAGGGGTTATCAGAACGATATCAGCTCGGAAAGATGAACCTGAATGGTTACTCGAGTGGCGGTTAGACGCTTACCGAAAATGGCAAGCGATGAGTCCGCCTGCTTGGGCTAAGGTGAATTACCCCGAAATTGATCCGAATTCAATTTCGTACTACTCCGCCCCCAAGTCGATGGCTGACAAGCCTAAGAGCTTGGATGAAGTGGATCCAGAGTTGCTGGCGACCTACGAGAAGTTGGGCATACCCCTGCATGAACAGGCCATGTTGGCTGGCGTTGCTGTAGACGCGGTATTTGACTCGGTATCGGTCGCAACCACGTTCCGTGCAAATCTAGCGGAAGCGGGCGTTATATTCTGCTCTATTTCTGAGGCGGCGCGCGAGTATCCCGAGTTGGTTCGCAAGTACCTTGGGTCGGTCGTCCCTGTGACGGACAATTATTACGCTGCGCTGAATAGTGCCGTGTACAGCGATGGCTCCTTTGTTTACATCCCCAAAGGCGTGCGTTGTCCTATGGAACTCTCGACTTATTTTCGAATCAATGAGTCAAAGACGGGGCAGTTTGAACGGACTCTGATTATCGCGGATGAAGCAAGTCACGTGAGCTATTTGGAGGGCTGTACGGCGCCCATGCGAGACGAAAATCAACTCCATGCTGCTGTGGTTGAGTTGATTGCATTGGACGATGCCGAGATTAAATATTCGACTGTGCAGAATTGGTATCCGGGTGACGCTGAAGGTAGGGGGGGGATCTACAACTTCGTTACCAAGCGTGGTGTGGCACACCATCGTGCAAAGATTTCTTGGACGCAGGTCGAGACCGGTTCAGCAGTGACCTGGAAGTATCCGAGCTGCGTGCTCAAGGGCGATGACAGTATCGGTGAATTTTACTCTGTTGCTCTGACCCACAATCATCAGCAGGCGGACACCGGCACTAAGATGATTCACCTAGGTCGCAACACCAAGTCGACTATTATTTCCAAAGGGATCTCGGCCGGGCAGAGCTCCAATGCCTATCGAGGCTTGGTTCGGATGAGTCCGAGAGCACTCGGTGCACGCAACTACACCCAGTGCGATTCGCTCTTGATCGGTGATCGATGCGCGGCACATACCTACCCCTACATCGAGAGCAAACAGCCGAGCGCTGTGATCGAACACGAGGCGACGACATCTAAAGTCAGCGATGATCAGCTTTATTTATGTCAGCAGCGCGGCATTGATCCTGAAAAGGCCGTCTCGATGATTGTTAATGGTTTTTGCAAAGAAGTATTCAAAGAGTTGCCCATGGAATTTGCGATGGAAGCCGGCAAGCTTCTGGAAGTGAGCTTGGAAGGTTCTGTTGGTTAGTGGCTTCTGCGCGGTATTGAAAAGAGGAATTTATGCTTAAAGTTGAAGGCCTGTGCGCCTCAGTTGAGGACAAGGCAATTTTGAAAGGGCTAACGCTCGAAATCGGCCCGGGTGAAGTGCACGCTATTATGGGTCCCAATGGCTCTGGTAAGAGCACCCTTGGACACGTGTTGTCGGGACGGCCCGGCTACGAGGTTACCGCAGGAAGCGCTCTGTTCGATGGGCAAGATCTGTTCGATCTCGACACGGAAGAGCGAGCGCAAGCGGGGTTGTTTTTGGCATTCCAGTACCCGGTTGAGATTCCAGGGGTGAGCAACATGGAATTTTTGAAAGCCAGCGTTGACGCCGTGCGTGCTGCTCGGGATTTAGAGCCTTATGACAACGTCGGTTTCATGAAACGAGCCAGAGAGGCGTGTACGGCAGTTAATTTATCCCATGACTTCTTGAAAAGAGGCGTGAACGAGGGGTTTTCGGGCGGCGAGAAAAAACGGAATGAGCTCATGCAGATGATGCTACTTGAGCCAAAGTTAGCCATTCTTGATGAAACCGACAGTGGACTCGATATCGACGCTTTGCAGGTGGTAGCCGCAGGCGTAAACGCGATGCGCTCACCCGATCGTTCTTTTATCGTTGTAACGCACTACCAGCGCTTGTTGGACTACATAGAACCTGACTTCGTGCATGTGCTCGCGGGCGGAAAGATAGTTCGTTCAGGCGGTAAAGAGCTTGCATTAGAGCTCGAAAGCAAAGGCTACGCTTGGCTGGAAGGCGCGGCATGATAGAAAGCGTGTATCACGATGCAGTCCAATTGGCACACGATCGGGTCCCCGAGTGGGCCAAAGTAAGACAGAGCGTTGCGGCTAAGGCTCTTCGCGAGCGCCCACTTCCCGGACGAAAATCAGAACATTGGAAATACGCACCTCTGTCATCACTACCGCAGGTTGTAATTAAAGAAGCGGCGAAAGGGGCTCCAAATGCTCGGTCCCTTCCTGTTTTGGATGGGATGACAATCTGCGTAAATGAGAGCGGGGTCCTGCACTGTTCGGATGCATTGCCAGCGGGCCTTAAAGTGCGCACCTTCGATGCCCTAAACGGTGCCGAGGCCGATGCTGTAACGCGCTTACTCGAGACGGGCGTTGCCGATCGAAGTGGCCTGATCCGTGAGGTGAGCAACGCGACCTGCACTGTAGGCATATTCATCGAAGTCAGCAATGACGCACAGCTCGATTTACCTTTGACGGTGGTATGGGATCTCTCGAACGGCAGCACTTGGATGTCGTCACAGCTCGTAGTGAGCGTTGGGCAGAATGCTCGTGTATCGATCGTGGAGCAGTTCTCAACCGCGGATGCGGCACTGTGTCACCAGCACGGGCTTACGGAACTCTTTCTTAGCGAAGGAGCCAATCTTGACTACGTACGTTTGGGAGCCTTTGCCCCCGCGACCTATTTTTTGGGTGGGGCCTTTGCCCGCCTTGGGCGCGATGCGCAGCTCTCGGTCTTTGCTTATACACAAGGGGCTAGTTTAAGTCGCAACGAGGTTGGAATTCGATTTGATGCGCCAGGGGCCCATGCGGAAGTTAATGGCGTGTATTTGCCGCGCGGTCGAGAGGTGGTCGATTTTCACACGACACTTGAACACGCTGCTGAGCATTGCACCAGTAATGAAACATTTCGCGGCATTGTGGGCGACCAGGCGAACGCGGTTTTTAATGGCCGAATTCACATTCACGAGGGGGCTCAGAAAACGGTAGCGCAGCTTTCAAACAAAAATTTGCTGACGTCCGATAGCGCTCAGGTCAACACAAAGCCAGAACTCGAGATCTATGCCAATGACGTTCAATGTGCCCACGGCGCGACAGTAGCGCAGCTCAACGATGAGGAGATACATTACCTTCGGTCGCGCGGTGTTTCGAAGGATGTGGCCGTTCAGCTCATTAGCATCGGGTTTGTTGAAACTCTGTTTGATCGTGTACGACATGAGGCTGTGCGCGAGTGGCTCTGTCAGCAGACCCGCAAGCGCTGTGATTCACCATCTAAAAAGGGTGTTGTGCTGTGATCAAAAATTTTGATGTGCAGGCACTTCGGGCGGATTTCCCCCTGTTAGACCAAGAGGTCCACGGCAAGCCACTGGTGTATTTGGATAATGCCGCGACAACGCAAAAGCCGCGAGCAGTGATCGAGGCGGTTAGTCGCTATTACAGCAAAGATAACAGCAATGTGCATCGGGGAGCGCATGCGGTTGCGGATCGAGCTACTCGTGCCTTTGAAACCGCGCGAGAGCGTGTCGCTCAGTTTATTGGTGCGAACGACAGTCGCGAGGTGATATGGACTCGAGGGACCACAGAAGCGATTAACTTGGTCGCTCAAACGCACGGTCGACAGGTGCTCGGGAAGGGCGATACGGTTCTGGTACCCGTGTCCGAACACCACGCCAATATCGTGCCATGGCAAATGGTCGCGCAAGCATGTGGTGCACAAGTGGTGCCCATACCGCTGACGAGCGACTGTGAGATTGACCTAGTCGCATTTGAGGAATTGCTGCAGCAGCACACGGTTAAGATCGTCGCTTTTAACCATATATCCAATGCGCTAGGCACCATTAATCCGGTCAAGGAACTTATTAAGCGAGCCAAGTCGGTTGGTGCCACGGTTTTACTTGATGGAGCGCAGGGCATCGCCCACGCGCGAGTCGATGTCAGTACCCTGGGCTGTGATTTCTATGTGTTCTCGGGGCATAAGCTTTATGGCCCCACAGGTATTGGTGTTTTGTGGGGCAGGGCCGATCTGCTAGAAGCCATGCCGCCTTACCAAGGTGGCGGTGAAATGATCGAGACAGTGAGCTTTGACGGCACGATCTTCAATGGCTTGCCCTTTAAATTTGAAGCAGGCACTCCCAATATAGCCGGCGCTGTGGGATTGGCGGAGGCCGTTCGTTACGTTTCTGACGTAGGGGTGGAATCGATTGCCCAATATGAATCTGAATTGATGCAGTACTTGCTCGAGCAGGTGTCGAGCATCGATGTCGTCAGGCGAGTGGGTAACCCTTCCGAGTCGGTGGGTATCTTCAGTTTTCTGGTTGATGGAGTCCATCCCAGTGATTTAGGCATGCTGCTGGACCAGCAGGGTGTCGCGATTCGCACCGGGCACCATTGTGCCCAACCCCTCATGCACTATCTGTCTATTCCGGGCACCGCTCGGGCGTCTTTAGCACTATACAACACGCGGCAAGACGTCGAACGGTTTGTAGAGGCTTTGGACAAAGCCTGTCGACTATTTTTGTAGGAGTGAACATGGGCGTAGAAATATTTGACGCGCAAGCTGCCCCCATAACGGTTACCAAAACCGCGGGTAATCATCTTCGTAAGCAACTGAATTTAAGTGGTAAGCCGGCTCTGCGTTTGAGTTTAAAGGAAAGTGGTTGTACCGGTTTTATGTATGTGCTGGACGAGGTTGAACTGGGTGAGCCGGGCGATTTAGAGCTCCCGCAAGATGGCTTCGTAATTTATCTGGATGTCGCAAGCTTGCCCATGATTCGCGGCACGGAATTGGATTTTGTGTTCGAGGGACTCAATCGCGTGTTGACGTTCAATAACCCCAATGTGAAAGCTGCCTGTGGCTGCGGTGAAAGCTTTAGCGTCGAAGATGGTGTGACCTATTCGTGAGTAGTCAAGAGCGAACGCTTCTAACCACGTCACGCGACGTTGTCGGGCGCTTGGTGCCGGTTGGTTCGCCGGTTACTGTTCCTGCGCACAGTTTCGTTACCTTGACACAGTCACTGGGTGGAAACTATACGGTTGTGCATGCGGGCAACATGGTTCGAATAGATGGTATTGACGCCGATGCCTTGGGTTTCGAGCCTTTGCGTTTGCACTTTGACGCGTCTGAAGACGGTACCATCAACGAGCAGCAGGTCTGGCACGCGCTTGGAACCGTCTATGACCCTGAGGTCCCTGTTGATCTCGTTAATCTCGGTTTGGTCTATCGAGTAGAAATTGATCAGTCGGAACGAAGCGTGGCCATCACTATGACCTTAACGGCTCCCGGTTGTGGAATGGGCGACGTCTTGGTCGGTGATGTCAAGGCTCGCGTGGGTTGTGTACCAAATGTTCAACATATTTTGGTGGACCTGGTCTTTGATCCGCCCTGGAGCCGAGATATGATGAGCGAAGAAGCGCAATTGGCGACCGGTATGTTTTATTAAGGGGGGAGCATGTCGAGTACTGAGCGTGCCCAAGCGATTGAAGACGATTTGGCGTTCTTTGATTCCTGGGAAGATAAGTATCGTTACATTATTGATTTAGGTAAGACCTTACCAGAGTTTGACGAAAGCAAGCGGGTTGACGACTACTTGGTCCGGGGCTGTCAGAGTCAGGTCTGGATTGATGTTGATCTGAGTGGTGGTGTACTCGATTTAACAGTCGACAGCGACGCTTTTATTGTAAAAGGTCTTCTTGCTGTTGTTATTGCGGCTTACCAAGGGTTAAGCCCAAGGCAGGCCATCGACTTTGATATCGATGGTTACTTCAATCGTTTAGAATTGATTACCCATCTGTCACCGACGCGTGGCAATGGCTTGCGCTCTATGGTAGCGAAAATCCGAGACATTGCTCTGTCCGCGGAGCAGAGCCGCGCGATTTGACATGCTGAGTGATGCGACGACGTTTGGCCTTGATTCCCGTTTAGAGGCAGATACCTTTTTTGTGGGTGATCTATCGCTGAGTCGTGTGCTGCTTATGAATGACTCGCGCTATCCTTGGCTTATTCTGGTGCCACGTGTAGCGGGCGTAGTCGAGTGGCACGAGCTCTCTGAGTCGCATCAGCAAGAGTTACTCACAGAGCAAATTAAGGCCGCGACAATCCTTCAGGCGTCAACGGGGGCATATAAGATGAACGTCGCCGCACTCGGCAATATGGTCCGTCAACTGCATGTTCACGTGATCGCGCGTTTCGAGAGTGACCAGGCGTGGCCGGGCCCCGTGTGGGGAGTGGGCTCAGGGCGCCCATATGATCCACCGATTGCGCAGGGTTTTATAGCAGAGCTTCGTTCAGCTTTAGGCCTGTAGGCTCAGTCGAGTACTACGCTCAAAGGGCATTTGCTTTATATGTGATTGTTGCGCGGGCGCCCATCGTTTTATGAGTCCATATTCTTAGCCTTTGCAGGCGTGTCTCAGAGGGCCTTCCAATCGTGCGTCTTCTCTTAGGACAAACGACTGCGAAAATCGGCGTAACCGAACTCTTTTACGATACGGAGTTCGTCCGTCTCAGAGTTCCAAACAGCTAATGCAGGGAGCTTGGTGCCGTTAAACGTACTCGTTTTTACCATCGTGTAGTGTGACATATCCTCAAAGATAAGGCGCTGTCCCACTTGCAGAGGTTTATCAAAACTGTAGTCACCCATCACGTCCCCCGCCAAACAGGTTAGACCGCCGAGTCGATACGTGTAGGGCTTGGCATCTGCTTCAGCCGACCCAGATATCAAGGCTCGGTAAGGCATTTCCAGCGTATCGGGCATGTGGCAAGTGGCTGAGGTATCCAAGATGGCTTGAGGACGGTCGGTTTCCGTGACATCCAGCACTTCGGATATGAGAGCACCGGTGCCTATAGCCACCGCCTCGCCTGGTTCAAGGTATACTTGAACGTCAAAGCGTTCCTGGAATGAGCGGACCAATTCGACTAATCCCGCCCGATCATACCCTTGTGCCGTGATGTGATGACCACCACCGAAGTTGATCCATTCCATCTGTGGCAGGAGATCACCAAAGCGTGCCTCTACCGCGGCTACGGTTCGGGCTAGGGGTTCGAAAGGGTGTTCACACAAGGTGTGGAAATGCAGCCCAGAGATACCATCGAGTGCTTCTTTGGTCAACTGAGCCCGCGGGATACCTAAGCGCGAACCGGGTGCGCAAGGATCGTACAGCGGGACATCACCCTCGGAGTGCTCGGGGTTGATACGAAGACCGAATGATAGGTTGGGTCTCTTCTCTCGGGCCTCCAAACAGAGGTTTTTAAAACGAAGCCACTGAGAACAGGAGTTGAATACCACGTGATCGGCGATCTTGAGTATTTCTTCGAGATCCGAAGCGGTGTACGCCGCAGAAAATACGTGTACTTCACCGGGATAGTATTCGTTCGCTAAGAGGGCTTCGTGTAAGCCACTTGAGCACGTGCCCCACAGGGTTTTTTCGTACAGGGGGGCAAGCTCAAACATCGAGAATGCCTTCAGAGCCGCCAAGACTTTGGCGCCGCTTTGCTCACCGACCTCGTGCAATACAGCGAGGTTCTGTTGGACAGCTATTTCATCAACCACAAAACAGGGTGAAGGAAGCCGGCTGAGATCGAGCCGGCTGAAATCGGTAAGCATGGGATTCATTAGTCGCTCAGTTCGAAGCTATCGAGTTCGATGACCTTCCAAGGTAAGCCATATTCGTTCAGACCCTGCATAAAGGGATCAGGGTCGAGTTGCTCGATATTAAATACGCCTTCCCCTGCCCAAGTGCCCTCGAGCATCAGCTTCGCACCGATCATGGCTGGGACACCGGTCGTATATGAAATCGCCTGCGACTGGACTTCTTTGTAGCAATCTTGGTGGTCTTTGATGTTGTAGCAGTAGACGATTTTTTCTTTTCCGTCTTTCATTCCTTTTACAACGCAACCGATACAGGTTTTGCCCTTAGTTCGTGGCCCTAGGGTACTGGGGTCGGGTAGAAGTGCCTTCAGGAACTGAATGGGCACGATTTGTGTGCCTTGGAATTCCACCGGTTCGATTCCGGTCATCCCCACGTTGCCGAGCACTTCAAGATGCTTTAGGTAGCTGTCACCGAAGCTCATCCAAAACTGCGCGCGTTTGAGAGAGGGGAAGTTGATTACCAGTGACTCCAGCTCTTCGTGGTACATGCGGTAGATGTTATAGGTGCCTACCTCTTCAGGGCAGGTGAATCGCGCTTTTCGAGACATCGCTGGCGTTGTTACGAATTCGCCGTTTTCGTAATGGCGGCATTCCGCGGTGACTTCGCGGATATTGATCTCGGGGTTAAAGTTGGTGGCAAAGGGGTAGCCGTGATCACCGCCGTTCACATCGATGATGTCGAGCTCGTGTATCTCGTCGAAATAATGCTTAGCAATATAAGCGGTAAATACGTTGGTCGCACCCGGGTCGAAGCCACTGCCCAGCAAAGCCATCAGCCCTGCCTCTTTAAAACGGTCTTGATAAGCCCATTGCCAGCTGTATTCAAACTTGGCGGTGTCAAGGGGTTCGTAGTTAGCGGTGTCTAGGTAGTTTACGCCGGTGGCGAGACAGGCATCCATGATCGTCAGATCTTGGTAGGGTAGAGCCACGTTGAGAACGAGGTCGGGTTTTTCTGAATTGATCAGTGCGACCAGATCGTCTACCTTGTCGGCGTCGACTTGCGCTGTTTTAATGGGGCGATCAAGTTGGGCGGCAATTGCGTCGCATTTTGAGAGCGTTCGTGAGGCGAGGGTGATCTCGGTGAAGGTCTCAGGCAGAGACGCGCACTTGTGTACCACTACTGCTCCAACGCCGCCGGCGCCGATAATCAATACTTTAGACATGGAATACCCTCGTCATCGTTCAAAGAAAGTGTAACCGTACAGGCTTGCACGGAAAGCTTGTAGCATTTCTTGTCGCATAGCGACGTTAATACGTCCCTCCCGGACAGCTTGCTCTGCGTTGCGACGAAACTGCTCCAACATGTATTTGGGCTCGTATTCAACGTAGGAAAGTACGTCTGCAATGCTGTCACCATGGAATTCTTTGCGGAATTCAAAGCCGCCATCTTCATTTATGTGCACGCTCACCACGTTGGTGTCACCAAACAAGTTGTGCAGGTCGCCAAGAGTTTCCTGATAGGCGCCAACGAGAAAGACGCCCAAGTAGTATTCGCCTTCTTGGTTGAGGGTATGCAAGGGAATCGTCCGATGAATTTCGCCTTCGTAGCAAAAATGGTCGATCTTACCGTCGCAGTCACACGTGATGTCCGCCAGTACAGCTTGTCGCGTCGGTTTTTCGTTCAAGCGATGGATTGGCATGACCGGGAAAATTTGATCAATAGCCCAAATGTCGGGTAACGACTGAAAGAGCGAGAAGTTGCCATAGTAGATATCGGCCAGCAAGACGGGTAAGTCGT
>Ga0181605_10002790_pt1 | contig 14949 bp, 10 predicted proteins | sample 041ome_11_FD_148676 | JGI IMG/M metagenome (GOLD analysis project Ga0181605, IMG submission 148676) | Coastal salt marsh microbial communities from the Groves Creek Marsh, Skidaway Island, Georgia - 041411US metaG (spades assembly) | ecosystem: Environmental > Aquatic > Marine > Intertidal zone...
ATGAAAAGAAGGCTGTAAACTATCGGGTTCGGGTACAATATGCGATGTACTGACCCTCGCGCGCCGACGAATGCGGTGCCCGGCGACGCGCGACCGAGGCTTCGTTTGACCTCATCATCGGGCGTCCTCCTGATCATGATTGGTCGATTGTACCCCCTCGACGGTTCGGACATTCGGCGCGAGCCCCAGGCCTCGAGCGCCACGCCCATGGGCACACTTACGGGTGCACATTCGCGCGTCTCTCGCGCGCCGCAGACGCAGACGCCGCCGCAGTGCGCGACGGCCCGCACGCAGTGCGCGTGGGAAATTATTTCCTCGCCACCCGCACCGCGAGCATCGCGTGATTCGCCGACGCCGAGGCACAGATGATGCAGTCAAGGATGACGATGGGGTGCGGCGCTGGGGTGCGCGCGGCGCCGCGCGGCGCGGTGCGCGCGAACGGTGGCGCGCGAGCGGTGGTGTGCGCGCGGCGTGCGATGTCGCGCGTGGTGAAGACGTTCGCGGCCGAGCATGAGCTCGATGCGATGTACATGGGTGGACGTGCGGAGCGTGATGAGCAAACGCTGACGTTGGAGATTGGGACGTCGCGCGTGACGCTCGCGCGAGGAAAGATTGGATTACAAGCGAATGGTGCGGTCATGGCGACGGAAGGGGAGACGATAGTGTATAGCACGGCGTGTGCGAGTCGTGATTGCACTGGGGATGGGAGTTTTGTGCCGTTGACTGTTAATTATGCGGAGAGGTTTTCAGCCGCCGGGCGGACGGCGGGTGGGTATAAAAAGCGCGACGGCGGTTTGCGCGAGAATGAGACATTAAAGGCGAGATTGGTGGATCGTCCGATACGACCGATGATGTATAAGGGGTGGGGATATGAGACGCAAATTTTACAGTGGGTGATGAGCTATGATGGGACGCGATCGACGGATGCTTTGGCGATTACGGCGGCGTCGGCGGCGCTCGCGGTGAGCGATATTCCGTTGAAGAAGCCCGTGGTTGGCGTGCGCGTGGGCTTGGCCCCGGGGTCGAATGAGCCCATCATTAATCCTACGGCGGAACAAATGAAGACTTCGCGGTTGGATTTGGTGCTCGCGGGCACTGATGAGGCTGTGCTCATGATTGAAGGCTTTTGTGATTTCTTGACGACGGATGAAATGTTGCTCGCGATTGAAAAAGGTCACGAAGCCGTCGCCAAGGCGTGCAAGGAAATCGACGTCTGGGCCGCGGCCGTTGGGAAGCCGAAGATGATGGAAAAGCTCATCGTCGCACCTGACGGTATTGACGAAGAAGTCGAAGCGCTTGTGGGTGAGGACTTAACAAAGGCCATCGTGATTCCCATCAAGCAAGAACGCGGCGCCGCCATCGGCGGTATTCGCGAGCGTGCAGTCGCCGCGCTCAGCGAGAAGTACAAGGTACGTCACATGATTCTATATTTCATAGCCCTGGTGTTTTGTTTTTGTTGTGTTTGCTTTACCCGTCGTCGCGCTCTCCGAAAAGTCTTCACCGCTTCTCTCGAGAAATTGTTGGCGAAAACTCAACTGCCGAGCGCGTATATTAACGTGAACGAAACGAACGGGCGGCCAGCCCACCTTGGCGTCGCACCCGAGTACTTCTGGATTCGCCCTTTGCAATCGTTCCATATTTTTCAGCGCGAAGTCGATGGCGATAATGATGTATAAAACGTACTCGTGACTGACGTTTCGCGATCGCGCCTCAACGCATTTCACCGCGCCTTTCCACAGAGTTCAGACGTTATCAATGCGTGTGGCAAGATTGAATCTCGCGCACTTCGTGATGCCATTCGCACGAATGGTCGGCGTCAAGATGGTCGCACCACGAGCATGATTCGCCCCATCGCGTGCGAAGCTGGACTTCTCCCGCGCACGCACGGCAGCTCGTTATTCACGCGAGGCGAAACGCAAGCCATTGGAGTCGCCACATTGGGCGGCAAAGGCGATGCCCAACGTCAAGATGACGTTGAGGCTGGTGAAGATAAGCGTTTCATGTTGCATTACTTCTTCCCACCGTCCTCTGTTGGCGAAACAGGGCGAACTGGTGGGGCTTCCCGTCGCGAAGTCGGCCACGGGAATCTCGCTGAGCGCGCGTTGAATCCGGTGTTGCCGAGCGAGGCGGATTTCCCATTCGTCACGCGCTTGGAAAGCACCATCACTGAAAGTAATGGTTCATCATCCATGGCTACCGTCTGTGCTGGAACGTTAGCGTTACTCGACGCTGGCGTTCCCATCAAGAGGTGCGTTTTCTTTTTTTTTCGTCGTTTCGCCCGCCCTCGTCATAAAAGCCAGGTCCTTAAGAACACTCTTCGTCGCATCACTTCTGTGATGTATGGAGAGAGATCGAGTCATAACTTGGCGACATTTAAACGCCTCTTGCGTCGCGTTTTGCGTCGCGCTCGGCCGCCGCGCTAGCGCGCAAAACGCTGGATGAACGCCGATTCGTTGGCTCAATGTCGTCCCGTATTTGCGCCGCCGCGTGGACATTTCTCGCGTCTTCGCCTTCTTTCTTCATCATTCTGACCGTCGCTATTTTCGTATCTACCTTTGCCCCTGAACAGAAAAGTTGCTGGCATCGCCATGGGCTTAATTTTAGGCTCAGAAGCATCCGGCGGTGGAGACAAGCTTGATCCAATCGTGCTGACGGATATTTTGGGTTCCGAAGACGCCCTCGGGGATATGGATTTCAAAGTCGCCGGCGACAAGGATGGCATCACTGCCTTTCAAATGGATATCAAGGTCGAGGGCATCACCATTGACGTCATGCGCACGGCGCTTCAAGAGGCGCAAACGGGTTTGGTGCACATTCTCGGTGAGATGGAAAAATGTAACCCAGCTCCGGCGGGCGCGATGAGCAAATACGCGCCGCAAGTCGGGTCCATCCCCGTCGCGGAAAAGTACTTTGGTAAAGTCATTGGTAAGGGTGGAGAAACAATCCGTTCAATTATTGAGCAAACCAAGGTTGATTCCATCGACGTGGACAAGGAAACACAAATTGTCACCGTCACTGGCAGCGCCGGGAGCGACGTCGGCGCCGCGCTCGAATATATTAAGAACCTCATTGCCGAACCCGAAATTGGAAAAATTTACCGCGACTGCGTGGTTAAGAAAGTTGTCGAGTTTGGTGCGTTCGTCGAGTACATGCCAGGTCAAGAGGGGTTGTGTCACATTAGCGAGCTCGATGTCGCGCGCGTGCCGAACGCGTCGGATGTCGTCACCGAAGGACAAACCATCGACGTCAAGCTCGTTGAAGTTAACAGCCGCGGTCAAACACGATTGAGCCGTAAAGAGGTGTTACTCGAGGAGAATCCGGAACTCGCGGCTGCAGCTGCGGCGTCGCGTAGCGATGGTGACTCCTCTGACAATTCTTCTGAACGCCGCGAAGGTGGTGGTCGAGGCGGTCGAGGCGGCGGTGGTCGAGGCGGCGGCGGTCGAGGCGGCGGTCAGCGACGCGACAGCGGCGGGTTTTAACGCTATGTCTGATCGTATCGCCGCCCCGGCAGCTCTGGCGGTCCTGCATCGCACATGAAACGCAAATTTAACCATATTATTTACAAAACGAAGCTAGAGACTAGTCAGATACCGTATGTAGTTTGCACAGCAAAATTTTCACAGAATAAATTTCCTATCCCGCGCATTCGGTGAAGGCTTAGCCTTCGGTTTTGCCTTGGGCGCGGGTTTCTTCGCCTTGGGTGAAGCTTTCGTATTCGCTTTTGGTGTCTTCTTTGCCTTGGGCGCGGGCTTTGTAGCTTTGATTTTTGGCTTTGGCTTGGCCGCCACTTTGGTTGGCTTTTTCTTCGCGGCGGCGGCGGCACTGGCGGCAGTTTTGCGACCACTCGGAGCCTTTGATTTGGATTTTACCTTGGGCGATGGCTCTTCTTCCTCTTCTACCTCTTCTACCTCTTCCTCCTCTTCGTCGTCATCGTCGTCATCATCATCCTTGTCCGATGCGCCTTGTACGTCTTCTTCTTCTTCTTCTTCTTCTTCTTCTTCTTCTTCTTCTTCTTCTTCTTCTTCTTCTTCAGACGTAGAATTTTCAAACTCAGATTCCTCGGACGTATCACCATTATCGTACGCAGCTTTTCGCGACTTCGGTGGCGACTTGACTGGCGATTTTGACTTATCAGGCGTCTTTGCTTTTTTGGTCCCCGCCTCGTCTGGCGACGCCGGCTCAGCGGACCGTTCGCGCTTCTTCGCTGCCTCGTTCGACTCTGTCTCGTGAGCATTCGCGGTTGCTTGTTCGCCTTCACCATTTCTAACGTCTTCGCCATTCGCATGAATAGCCTTCATTGCGTCGCCATCTCCGCTTTCTTCGTCCTCCTCCTCTTCCAGTTTAACGCTCGCATCCGCCTTTAATTTCGCGTGCTGAATCCGCACCGCTTGATGTCGATCCAACGCACCGAGCGCGGCGAGTAAACGCGAACCTGAACCTTCTGCTGCGCGCGACGCGCCTCCGCGCGACGCAATCGCCGCCGCAGCTTCCTTCCCTCCGAGGTCCATGAGCGGCTTTAATAATTCGCCCGCGTGCGGCGGGTAAAACAAACGCTCCGACTTTTTACGAATATGCGTCTCCTCGAGCGCATTCTCGACGCCTTGCGGTTCCGCGTCGGCGTCATTGGTTTTCTCAACCTTGGTCGGGCGCAAGATGCCGTACTTGGCCGTGTCCTGCACGTGTGCGCGCGCTTTCAACGCAAACTTGCCGTAATCCATGTGCCATCGTAAACGCATGCTCTCGAGCATGGTTTGCGCCGTGCCGAGCACGCCTCCTGCCCCCGCCGCCTCGCGTTGTTCGATCCCAGCCCCGACATCCGTACCATACGGCATGAACGGTGTCACGGCGAGAATATGCGGCTGCGCCTCGCGCTCCCACACCGCCGTGCGGTCGTCGATGACGACGGCGAGCTCCACCGGGTACCGCGGCCCGCACGTCTGCGAGAGACTCTTCAATTTCTCCGCACTCACCGATTGCACGCGTTCGGTAATCAACGACGGGCTGAAAATTGTTCCATGCTGGTCCAAAATGCGCCACATCTCGCGCGCGTACATGATGTTCGACATGGTGCACACGAAAACCTCGGCCCGTTTCGAGCGACCGCTATCGGCGCCAGAAAAGTAGGCGCGCAGCTCCTCCCATCCTGGACGCACGTGCACCAACATCGACGTCGATGGATCTGCGGGATTAATCTTCGTAAAAACTAACATTGACCCGCGAATGTGCGGCGATGGAATGCGAATCACGCTGCGAAACACTTGCTGCCCGTTCGGTAACGTTTCGATTTCGGGCAACGTCACCGCCCGTCTATTTTCGCACGTCACCGCGTCCTCAGCCACGTATTGCCACAACATCGCTCGATCCATCGTCAATCGCCGCAATCCAAGTTCACACAACTGCCTATCCTTCTTCACTTCCTCCACCATCACCGCCGACACGCGCGGATTGGTGATATCAAACTTCATAAGGCTCACCAAGCGCGCGCGCGCGGCTTCGATGCGTCGGTCCAACATCGGCAACGTCGTCGCTTGCAGCAACGTCTCATCGAGATCAAGCACCACCACGAGTCTATTCTGCACCAGTAACGGCTGCGCATACGCCGGAGACATCTCTTCCGTCTGAAATGCGATGAACGTACACGTCGGTGCGGTGTCATCGACGTCGGGAACAGCCACGAGGTGCACTTCGCTCGCTCGCCCGCTCCGACTCGTCCCAGTCGCGTCTTCGTCGACGTCAACCTCCCCATCAAAAGCCGCAATCGTAATAACCGCGCTCTTATTCTCGCGCAACATTTCTGCGTGTAAAGAAAATAACTCGTGTTTGCTCTCCTCGTCGACGTCGCTCGCGGGCGCGGCGCGAAAAATCGGCGCTCCGAGCGCGTCGCGCGAGAGAAAGTGCAACGCCGCGAGCGGATCGAACGCATCTCGGCTTTCCCAGAACCCCACGATGGAGCATTCGCCGTCGTTCGCGGCGAGACGCGCGAGTAACGCATCGCATACGTCGCGCCGCGCGGCTTCGGCGGTATCCGCGGCGTCGGCGCGCGCGGAGGCGTCGGCGAGCGCGACGCATGAAATCGCCAACCGCGCTTGGTGCGGGCGCTTGGATACCGACACGCGCAGCGTCACGGGGTCGCCGCGCGGCGGCGGCGGCGATGACGTCGGCGATGGCATGGCTCGCACGCAATCGCGCGGGCGCGAGGCGTGGGAAGGCGTCGCGTGCGGCGCGCAGTGCGGTGCGCTCGCGCGCGAAGCGGAGCGATGGCTCAACCGACGCGCGCGGGCTCCCATCGAGCGCGCGTGTAATCGCGCGCGAGCGCGCGCGATGATAGTACGGCGTGAACCAATGATATTACAACAACAGTGTGACGACGTGTCGCGCGTTCAATCGCGCGCGATCGATCGAAGGAGAGACGCCGCGCGAGCGGCTTTGAGACGCGCGAGCGCCTCGACCACGCCGCCGACGACGATGGCGACGGCAACCGAGGCGGCATCGCCGACGACGGCATCGATGATGCGGCGCGCGCTCGAACGCGACGCGCAGGTCGCGCCCCGCGGCTCGCGCGCGCGCGCGATACGCGCGAATCGATGCGCACACGCGAGACGCAGCGCGAACGAATCACGAATCAGAATCAGAATCATCCCGGCGCCGCGCGCCCTCGACCCGCGCATCGTCGGCACGCGCGCGCGAAGGTCGCGTGCGATCGCGTCACGCCTGTGTGCGCGACTGTGCGGCGCACATCGCGCCTTGGTGCGTCGCACACTCGCGTCAAGGCGATTCAAACCGACGCATTTAAATGGATAAACCAAACCGACGCCATTCGTCGCCGGTCGCCGGTCGCGTTGACGCGCGCGATGCCCGCGCCACACGCGCATGCGTTCTCCGCGCGCGCCTGCGCGCCGCACGCGCGGCATCGCGCGTCGCCGCGCACGCGATGCCGCGCATCGTCGACGTCGGTACCGTCATCGACGGCGTCAACGTCGCTGGAGCGCGACGGTTTCGTGGAGAGCACGCCGATGAAGGTGTACATCGAGGACACAGATGCGTACGGGGTGGTATATTACGCGAATTACTTTCGCTTCACCGATCGCGCGGCGCAAGAGGCGTTCGAGTGCGCGACGGAACAAGGGATGGGTTGGTTTGAAGGCGCGTCGGCGAGCTTTAGAGAGTTGTCTTTAGTGTCTATATCGAACGTAAAATACGCGCGCGGGGCGGTGTTGGGGGATGAGGTGATCGTGCGAACGACGATTATGGACGCCGACGCACTTCACGTACGATTGACGCAGGATGTGATTGATCAACACGGTGGGTTGTATTTATCCGCGCAGACGACGTACGCGCGACCCGACGGGGCGCGAGCGGCTACGACGGGGATCGGAGCCGCACAAGCGTCGACTGCGCCGTCGTGGTCGACGACACGAGTTATGGTGTATAGGGACGAGCAAAGTGGCGGCGTAGGCGGTGGCTGCTCGCACGTCGATGTGATGCGGTTTTTTGAAAGGGGGCGGTCAGACGCCATCGGCGGTTCGGCGGCGCTCGCCGAGCTCAAGTCCAAGCACAACGTCATCGCAGTCGTGAGTCGGTTAGATGCGGTGTTTCCTATGAAGATATTTGCAGACATCACTCGCGCGCACGCGTGTGAGGTCCGTTCGACGGTGACGTTGAAACGGAGAAATATTCAAGTCGTGTTTCATCAAGAACTCTACGACGTGGCGTCGGGAGAACGCGTCGCGGCGGCTAATATTACGTGTACGTGTCTTGACGCCGCGAACATGAAGCCGATATCGTGCCCGCCAGCGCTGATAGATATATTTGCGCCGATCCTCACGACGGCTTAGTCTTCATACCCTGTACTAGCGCAACGTAATAATTTTAATAGTGCACCGCTGTTGATATTGCTCACCGCGAGCGCACACCACACACGTCATCGCGCGCGCGCGACCCGCCCGTCGTGACGCGCGCACGTCGTTATCGCACGAGTGATGACGCACGCGCGCACGAACGCGTCGCGCGCGTCTGGCGCGAGCGCGGGGCGGGGCACCGCTGGATCGAGTAATCAGCCAGCAGCGCCTGCTCGCACGTCGGGGAAAGCGACAGATATCGTGCGCATCGGCGGCGCCGATCTCGTGCGCACGCGCGAAGCGAATGGCGAGGTGACGTATCGACCAGTGGACTCGAGCACGGGTGCGGTGGTGGATGCGGCGACGTTTGAGCAGCGTAAGAAGGAGGCGCGCGAAGCCAAGCTTCGGGACGATCATCGCGCGAGCGACCGAGAAGCCTCGAAATGGGCCGCGGACATGCGTGGCTCGATAACGAAATCGCGTATGGATGAAGCCAGACGGTTGAAGCGCGAAGATGCGGAACAGAGGGAAAAGAATTCAGGCGGCGCGAACCCGCGAAGGCGAGCCAAGACGCTCGGCGTCGTGAAACCGTCGAAAGTGCTCGAGGAGTTGCGCGAAGAGATGCGCGTGGCCGAGACTACGAATTTGAAGACGAAGAATATTGGTAAATTTCAGTTCTTGAAGGCGGCGCTTGATTTGGAGGAGGAAAAGTACGCAAAGCTCGTGGACGCGGCTCGCAAGCGCGACTACGCTAAGGCTCGTCAACAAAAGGGTGTTCGAGGCGACGCTGGATTAGATGCAGAACTGAGTTCGGGTGATGAAGACAACGTGCCACGTATTCGTGGCTCGCTCGCCGACTTGGATGATCCAGATTATCGTCGAGGCCCAGCGCCGGGCCTCAAGGCGGCGATGACAGCCCAGGCGATACCCGCCGTCCCAGTAGTCAAGGCATCACAGACTGCCGCCGCGACCAAGGGCACGTGCAGACGATGTAAGCTACCCGGTCACTTCGCACGCGATTGCATGGCAATCGAGGAAGATTTGCCGGAACTCGTGGCGAGTGTGCAAGCGTTCAATATCGTCGAAGAAGGCGAGAAGAAAACCATCCCGAAGCCAAACATCGGGGGCGCCCCGAAGCCAAAGGCGCCTAAAAAGAAATCTAATGGGTCCAAACCGTCGAAAAGTAATCAATCATCATTGAATGCCGACGTGGATGATCCGGATTACCGCAGAGGTCCGCCGCAGACGAACTTGTCGCAAAAGCCCGTCGCCGCCGCGACGACGGTAGGAAAAGTAAACAACAGCAAAAGTGCCAGCGGAAAGGGCCACGCGAAAAACACACCCGGAAACGGCGTCCTGGTATTCTCAAAGGATTCGAGTAGTGGTTAAAATAAGTTTACGCTTGCTCGGTATATTTTACACATTTGTACTGGGGAGACTATACGCCACATTCAGGGGCGCTTTCCGCGAGGTTGTACGACCGCTCCACCGCCGCGTTCCAGCGCGCGTAGTCGCGCTCTCGATCTGCGTGCGATGTTTTGGGTGTGAAATCGATCGTTTCATCTTGAGTGCTTGATAGTTTATTGTCTCTGAAGATGTCGTCTTCGGTCATGAGGCCGGCGCCGACAGCCGCTGCGTATGCCGCGCCTCTCGCTGTAGTCTCTACATCCACCGGGCGTATCACAGTCAATCCGAGTACATCAGACTGAATTTGCATGAGTAAATTATTGGCGCTAGCTCCACCATCGACTTTAAGAGTGAGTAATTGGTGCGATGTAGCCTCCGCGATGTCTTGTCGCATCGCTTCGAGAACATCTCTGGATTGAAACGCGATGGCGTCCAGAGCTGCGCGCGCAATGTGGCCTTTATTGACGTACTGCGTCAATCCAACAATCACACCGCGCGCATCATCACGCCATCTCGGGGCGAATAGACCGCTAAAGGCGGGCACGAACGAAACACCGGCGGCGTCTTCGACACCGCGCGCCAATGCTTCGATGTCGCTTGCATTTGTAATCAAGCCCAAATTGTCACGCAACCAATGAACGACGGCACCAGCGATTGCCACCGAACCTTCGAGTGCATACACGGGTTTCTTATCCATGCCTCCGAGTTGCCAGGCCATGGTGGTGAGTAAGCCATTCTTTGAAGGCACGATGGTTGAGCCCGTGTTGAGAAGCATGAAACATCCCGTCCCGTACGTATTCTTCGCTTCGCCTACGTCACACCGCTGCCCGAGCGTCGCCGATTGCTGATCGCCAATACATCCCGTTATCGCAATCCCACCCAATCTATCGAGCGAGGCATCGATACGCCCGAATTCTTCTGCGCAAGACACAATCTTTGGTAAGGCCTCGAGCGGCACGTCAAACACCGCGCACATCTTATCATCCCATTGTAACGTGTCAAGCCTCATCAACATCGTCCGCGACGCATTTGTGACATCAGTAATGAACGATTTCCCATTCGTAAGCTTGTACACGAGCCAACTCTCTATGGTCCCAAAGCATAAGTCCCTGGCGTCGCGCGCCTCGCGTACCGCCTCACAATGCCTCAACAACCAGCGCATCTTCATCGCGCTAAAGTACGTGCTCACGGGCAACCCACACACCGGTGCAAACTTCTTAGCATCACCCTCGCACACATCTCGCACGAACTCCTCGCACATGTCCTTCGTGCGCGTATCCAGCCACACCACCGCGTCGCACAGCGCCGTCCCGTCGCTCCTCCGCCACGCCACCGTCGTCTCCCGCTGATTCGTCATCCCCACGCACGCCACATCTCCCGCGCCGACGCTCGCCGCACCCATCGCCGCGCGCATCGCCGCGCACACATTCTCAAAAATCTCATTCGCGTCGTGCGCGCACCACCCAGGCGCGGGATACCGCTGCTCGTGCTCCAACTGATGTTTCGCCACCGCCACGTAACTCCCCGCCTCGCGCGGCGTCGACGTCGCGTACACCACGCATCGCGTGCTCGTCGTGCCCTGGTCTATCGCACACACGTACGTCGTCGGCGTCGTCGGCGTCGTCATCGTCGTCGGCGGCGCCGACGCGCGCGTCCACGTGTGCCGATTCCACTTCGCCCAAATGCAAGCTCAACGCGCACTTTCGCGCGCGACACCGCCTCTCCGCGCCCTCGCGCGACGCACAACGTCGCATAAAATTATCTTCAACCGATCTGTCGCCTCTCGCGCGCGTCTCGCGCGCGTCTCGCGCGACGACACCGCGACAACCGCGCGCGTCGCGCGCCCGTAAGTCTGATGAAACATTCAAAACGGCCGCACCGCGTCGCGAAACCCCGACCCCGAGACCGCGTCCGTCGTCCGTCGTCACTCGCTCGCCATGCGCGCGTTCTCCGCGTCCTCTGCGCAATGCGCCGCGCTCAACCAGACGTACGTATTATACTCGTTCGTCTCACGCGGCGTGCTCGCGTCGAACGACGTCGCGACGGGGCGTGGGCGAGGGATGATTAATCAACGCGAGTGACGTCGGACGCTGGCGTTGACGGCGGATGGGTGGTGGATGTGCGCGTGTGTCGTGCGCGGTGACTGACGGAGGGTGGTGTGCGTGTATGCGTAGGGTGTCTGTGCGTCGTACGCACGCGCGTCGCGCGCGGACGGTCGTCAATGCGTCGTCAAACGTGCGTCGTAACCCGAACATGGCGCAGTTGAAGGCTGGGTATTTGTTTCCTGAAATCGCGCGCATTCGTACGGCGCACTTGGAGGCGAATCCGGATGCGAAAATTATTTCTTTAGGGATTGGTGATACGACGGAACCGATTCCACAAGCGATTGTGGATGGTATGGTTGCCGGGGCGGCGGCGCTCGGGACGAAGGCGGGGTATTCCGCGAAGGGTGGATACGGCGCCGAGGCTGGGCAAATGGAGTTGCGCGCCGGTTTGGCGGAAAAATTCTATGCCGGTACGCCGATTGAGAAGACAGATGTCTTTGTTTCTGATGGTTCGAAGTGCGATATTTCTCGTATGTTGCAAATGTTCGGTACTGGGCGTAAGATTGCTGTGCAAGATCCATCGTACCCGGCGTACGTCGATTCCTCCGTCATCATGGGCAACTCGACTGGGTTTGATGATGCCACCAAGCAATACCAGAACATTACGTACATGCCGTGCAACGCCGATAACGACTTCTTCCCGGATCTCTCCAAGGCGAAGAACTCGGAATTGATTTTCTTCTGCTCGCCTAACAACCCCACGGGTGCCGCCGCGACGCGCGCGCAGCTCACCCAACTCGTCAACCAAGCGTTGGAGACTGGGTCTTTCATCATTTATGACGCCGCGTACTCTGCGTTCATCGGTAACGACGACTGCCCGAAAACGATTTACGAAATCCCAGGTGCGGAAAAGTGCTGCATTGAAACGTGCTCCTTCTCCAAGTACGCCGGTTTCACTGGTTTGCGTCTCGGCTGGACCGTCTTCCCGGAGGCGCTCAAGTTTTCCGACGGCTCCTCCGTGCGCCAAGATTGGAACCGTATGATGGGTACGAGCTTCAATGGTGCGTCTAACGTTGCCCAAGCTGCGGGTCTCGCGTGCCTCACCGATGCCGGTATGAAGGGTATGAAGGACTTGGTTGCGTTTTACAAGGAGAACGCCGCCATCCTGAAGAGCACCTGGGAAGAAATGGGCTACAAAGTGTACGGTGGCACCGACGCCCCATACGTGTGGGTCTCTTTCGAAGGCCGCGACTCTTGGGAAGTATTCACGGAAATTTTACAAAAGACAGACATCGTTGTCACCCCGGGTGCTGGCTTTGGTCCGGCGGGTAACGGCTACGTCCGCTGCTCCGCCTTCGGCTCGCGTGAAAACATCAACGAAGCGGCGCGCCGTCTCAAGGAAAAATTCTCCAAGTAATTATTTTACACATTATTACGTTCTCATACGCGCGTATCACAGTACATCGTCCCATGAATTGATTTAATAAACACAACAGCATAATTAGAACACGCGTGGCCTCGTTCTCTTCGTCTCGATGATTTTGCCGAAGACATTGGGAAGCTTTGTCTTGCGCTGCAACCGTCGTGACGACGTTCATAAATAAATATATTATTGTATGTTACAAGCTGTTGCCAAATCCTGAAAAAAATGTAATACACCTCAACCCGTGATCCATATGGAATGGGTCAAACTCGGCAAAAGAACGGAGGAGACGAGTCTCGAGCGCAGCAATCGAAAAAGGTGCGCAATCCTCGCCACCGCTGGCGGCGTAATTTATATATCTTTGTCGCTGCTCGTGTTCTGGAAGTGTGACTACTCAGAACGAAAAAAATGAAAAAGAATGAACGTCGAAATATACAGCCCCAAGCGTTGTATATGACTCATAGTGTACTAGCGTTCATGTGTGCGCCTAGATTGCTCGCGCGTCGCCGTGCGAGCTCAGCGGCCACTCGCCGCCTTCATCTTGGCTTGTTTTGCTGCGAGCTCTCGCACCTTGGCGAGAAGCTCTTGCGGGATTTCGCGCTTCTTATCACCAACAGTTTTCACCGACTGTTGTGGTAACATCGCAATTCTCAAAAGGTTGCGCCATTTATCCTTCAAATCAACCGCGGTACGGTGCTCAATGGCTGGGAAGCCGAGCTTTTTAATGTCGGCCCACTTGCCGCCACCGCATTGGGCGACGCCACGCACGAGCGCCTCAGCTTCTTCAAGCGCCCACGGGTTGTGGTGCTTGCTTCGACGACCGGTGCCATTCTCACCAGGTTTACCTCGACCAGCATTCTTCTGCGCGCCGCGCGCGCTGCCCTTTTTGCTGATGTCGCCGTCGTTGGACTCGGCGTCGCTCACGCTCTTCGCCTTCTTGTGCGGACTCTTCGGGAGCGCCGCCTCGATCGCCGGACGCTTGAGACCCTTGGCACCTTTACCTGACATACGAGTTTTACCCGCAGCGTGGCGACCGCCACGAACCGGGGATTCCAACTCGTCCATGTCCTCGTCAAACGACCGGGACGTCTTCACTTGACGCTTACCGGCGGCGCGCTTACTCACGGGTGACGACGGTTGCTTGAATCGCGTTTGACCGATGTGCACCACAGAATCTTCTCCCGAATGCGGAGACCCGAGTCTCGAAGATGGCGGAGAAACTTCGTCGCCGTTTCTGAAAGCTTCCAGTCGCCGCAAAATCCATTGTCGGTTGTTAGAGTTGGTGTCCTTGCCAAAGAGCGCGCGATACTGCGAGCGGAGCGAAGCGATGGATTCAACCTCGGTGTGTCCGGGGACGCCAAACTCAACAACGGCTGGGAGTTGATGGTAACCGCTACCGCCATGGCTCGCCCACTCGGGCTCGTGGCCTTCAGGCGCAACCAACGAGCACAAGTTCCCGTTGCTCATCCACGCGCTCAGCGGCGGCGCGTTGCTTTCGACATAAATCTCAGCCCCTTCATCGTCAATCAAGCCAATGGCGCCATCAATGATTGGCGCACCAAAATCGCACAATAAATTCTCAGCCGCGTCATCCATAGCTTCAGGAAACGGCGAATACGATCGAATACTCGCCGCTTCCAGCGTCTGCGTCCCGTAAAAGTGCGCCACGCTTTGCGTCGACGCCTTATCGTCGTCATCGCTCCCAGAAAAACGCGCATACGCCGCGTTATGATGATCAACCCCAAGCTTCCCAAGCATCGCATCAAACTCACGCCCATGTATCAACAACTGCGCGCGATCCGCCGCCACTTGCGCCTGCGCCGCCGACGCGCTTAAAATTTCCCGCTCCGCCGCCTTGAGCACCGGATCCGCGTCAAACTCCCGCTCAATCGCCGCAACATCCGCCGGATCCAGCGCGCCACCCATCATCCCCGACGACGAATCTACAAACTTATACCCTCGATACGCCCCCATCGCGCGATCGTGTCGCACCGCCACCGCCCCCGAGCGCCCTGGCGCGCGCGGCGCCCCTCCGCTGGACCCTAACATGTCTTTCGGCCAACCACCTTTCCCTCGCGCGTCGCGCCGCCGGCGGTCCTCCCGCGCGCGCGACGCCCTCGCGCGCGCGTCTCACGTGCGCGCGGTCGCGAGGGCGTCGCGCACGCGAATGCGAATGCGATTATATCACGCCTCGATCACTCGCGAACGCACTCGCGACGACGACGGACGGCGACGA
>Ga0181605_10002794_pt1 | contig 14928 bp, 33 predicted proteins | sample 041ome_11_FD_148676 | JGI IMG/M metagenome (GOLD analysis project Ga0181605, IMG submission 148676) | Coastal salt marsh microbial communities from the Groves Creek Marsh, Skidaway Island, Georgia - 041411US metaG (spades assembly) | ecosystem: Environmental > Aquatic > Marine > Intertidal zone...
ATGTTTACCACCTGTTCTTCTATACCTTCTATATTGACCAGTCCAGCCATTTAATTATTTATTGTTTAGCAAATTTCTCGCTGAACCCAGAAGAAAAGTCTACGTCATCTTTTATCTGACCTGTTTTCTTCAATTCCTTTAGCATCTGCTCTAGCTTTTGATATTCTGTTATTAGATCCTTAGCGTCTATTGCCGACTGCTTAATACTTTGCAGCTCCGATCTACGCTGGCTACCGCTTAGCTCTTTGTCTACAGGTTTCTTAATTTCTTCTGTGATGTTTTCTATCGCTATAGACATGGCGTGCAGCAGCTCTTCTCCAGCTCTTACACTGTCAAATACTTTCCTGCGTCCCATTAGAATCCTGTTGCGTAGATGTGATCCATGTGCGTACGGTAAACCTCCTGACCATCAATCTCCATTCTGTAGTCAGCATTCTTCATGATCATTACTTTATCACCTTTCTTGAGCCCTAGCTCTCTAACAGCAGGTGAATCGTACAGTACATATCCAAACTGGTTGTACTCAGGCTTTTTAATCTCCAGGATGATACCGCTATTGGTTACCTCCTCGTCTTTCTGCTCTTCTGGCTTTAAGAATATCCACTCACTAATCAGATGTATCTCACCAGTGTCTCTACACTTGTAAGCATAAGCTTGTGTTCTGTGGCTGTTGTTTGGATCGTAGGCTACCCGGTATAGATTCTCATCAATTTCTTGACCCTTGCCGTTACCAGCAATTACTACGTGATGGTGGAAGTAGATAGTGTCTCCTACCTTTACAGGAGTATCATACTTTAATGGAGTGGCGTACACCTCAGCTTCCATCTTACGGTTGTTAAACTCGTCCCACTTAGGATCTAGATGGAGTTTAGTGTCACCGACTTTTACCTCGTCATTAAATGCCTTAGGCAAATAGACCAGGAAATCATAGAGTGACTTCATATGTATTTAATTTAATTATTCAAAGTCGCAGTCGTACTCAATAAGTACAGGCATATCTGTAACAGACTTCCAAAGCATAATACCATCAGATGGGTGTGCTATGTATATTAAATACCTAGCCTTGTTGTACTGATGTGCGTACTTGTCGTCAAATATAATAGTGTCTACTACAGATTCTCCAGCTCGCTGACCTACATAGTAAGCCATAGCTTTTAAGGGGTTTACCCCTATTACGATTTTACGTATCATGTCAAATTAATTTACCGATCCATCACCGCCCATTTTCTTGAGCCAGTAGTCTATAGTGCTTGGATCTTCTTCTTTTTCTTTTCTTTCTTCTTGCTCTTCTTTCAATAAAGCTTGGTGTGCTTCAACGCAGTACGATAACAACTCATCAAGCTCTTCATCGTCAGCGCATTCTATAGATGACAATAGGTGCATGCTGGTACGTTCTTCACCATCTTCATCAATATAGGAGTCTTCCATATTTAAAAAACCAACAGCAAGACAGCTAACAAAGGAATTTTGTACTCCGTATTTTTTTACTGTTTCATTAATTGCAATGAACAGCTCTTGAATTTCTAGTAGGCAGTCTTTTTGGTCGTTATTCATTAGTCTAATTTAGTAATTGACAATGTACTTGTGGTAAGTAGTGATCCGCCACCACTTGAGTTCATATATATTTCGTAGTAAATATCTGTATCAGCACCCGCATGACGTATTAAACTAAATCCAATAGCCATATTACCAGTAGCTGCTTTAGTACGTGTGATATTTTGAATAGTGGTTGCAGATCCTCCTGATGGTTTTTCCTTTATGTCAATTTTAACATCAGTATTTGTTGCTGTAATCTCCAACATAAAAGATACTTCAATTTTAATTAATCCAGCACGTTCAATAGTGACAGCACCTGTAGTCGTAGATGAACTTTGTAAATGGGTATTACTTGAGTCATTCACTAAATGTGAAGATGCGTTACTACCGTTATTTACTCCAGCCTGTGTAGGCGTTGTAGGTGTTGTTGTTAATGTATACGAACCATTAGGTCGTAATACAAACATTGGATTTGAAAAAGTAATATCAACAGATGAAAATGCATTACTGCTAAGCTCACGAGTCACTACATTATTGTTTGAGTCAATAAATAGAGCTGTAGCTTCTGTTGAAGATGATGTTGGCGCTGACGAGAAGCTCATTCCTGAAATCTCTACAGCATCTGTAGATATAGATAGTGCTGAGGTATTCCCGGTTCCGTCCTCTACAGTCTTTAATGTAGACGTGATACCGCCCTCTACTTGTAGTAGGTTACCGTATTTATCTTTTATTGCCTGACCTGCTAATGTACCCATAGCTTAATTCATTAATTTTACACAAAGATACTAATTTAATACACAGGCTTATGCCAAAGGGACGAGTAGCCAAAACAAAGCTGTTTAGAGAGTTCAGCTTTATTAAGGAAAAATTCATTAAAAACAACTACTTGAAGCTGTGGTCGCTAGTAATGAAAGACATGACAGCAAGATATAATCTATCAGATAAAGAGATGAGGTTCATGATCTTCATCTATGACCTGGAGTTCTTCACGCTGGACTGGATTTCCGCTGAGTACGAATATGAGAAACGAAATGTAGGACGTAGGCTTGTATACCCACTTCTTTCTAGAGGATACATTTACAAGCACTTTGATAAGCTCACGCCATCTGACACCAGAGAGGATCATATTTTCCGAGATGAAACTAAATATAACTACAGAGTAAGATACGCATTATCTCAACAGGGAAGACTGGTCGTTTCAAAATTTTATCGCAAGATGGAAGGAGACGAAGCTATTAATGTGCACTTATAGTTTTAAAAGGCATTTCCATAGCTGCACCTTTGTGTGGTACAAACTTACCGCTGTGCTTCATTAAGTAGTAGCGACCACCCTTGGACATCCAGTGGTATCCCGATGGAGCCTTTACCATTACTTTGCTGTCTTTCTTTTTAGCCTTCATCACTTATACATTTTGCCACCGCACTTGTACTTAGGTTTAACCGAACCTCCTTTAGAGTATTTCTTTTTCTTAGGCACACAGTTGGGTACTTTCTTTCCGCCCTTCATCTTAGTGCCTACCATCTCGTATCCTTCCCAGCAAGGTGATTTTTTTGCTTTCATTGTTTTTTATTTAGGCATAACACTTCTTCCGTATAACAATGATCTTATCTCATCCATTGTCATTGTATTTTTTTGCTTTTCTTTATCAGCTATTCTTTCTAGTTCACGAAAGTGTGGTCTATCAGCTCCAGAAACTTTGTGGTAGTTTGCCCACATATCTTCTGTATTTCCATTACCCTGCATGAATGATTCAAATGGTATAGTACTAGATTGACTGTAATCAGCTAAGAATAAAGATTTCTGTTGAGGTATGCTGAGCTTAGAGAAATCATAAGAGCCATCAGACTCGTTGATAAATGTTTTTAGCCACTCTGGCATCTTTGCTGTTTTGTCTGATTTGTAGTATGCAACAGCTCTATTTACAGCATCTAAAGCACGATTGCTGCTATCGTCTGTATACGGTCCCTCATATTGAAATATACCACGACCTGGTCCTCCACCTTTCTGGTGTATTGCTGGATCAAAACTAAGTCCAGACTCTACGGCAGCAATATCATACATAAGATCTTCCATTCGCTCACGGCTGCCGCCACGAGTCTTTAGCAGATACTCAGCCATCTTCTCGTAAGAAGCTGTACCAGTAGTATCAGATACAGGGAATCCGTATGGATCATATTTTTTTGGTGGATCTACTGGTCCTCCATTTCTATACTTAGGCTTCATTTCTTCTTCTTTAATTTTACCTTGCCTCCTTGTTTTAAGAATATAGGGTTGCGGTTCTGACTACGTTTAGCTTCAACAGCTGGTCTAACAAAGTTAGGCATATTCATTGTATTGTCTTGAACAGTTGGTCTGATACCGTAGCGCTTTTCATAGAGGTCTAGCTGATCCTCAAGCCTAGATTTTTCTTTTTCTAACTCGCGGGTGTAATACTTCTCTCCTTTAGCTAACTTCTTGTCTAGCTGTTTGCTTTCTCTGCGTGCATCTTTTTTAAGAGCTCGTACCTGCTTGCCGAAAGGATTAACCTTGAGTCCAGCTGTAGGTACTACTACGTCACTACTTCCTAGTATAGGCATAGACATAAACGATCCAATAACATTAGCAACCTCAGGTACAGAAATAGCTTTATCCTCACCTGGCATTGGAATCTTTCCAAATGCTTTGCTCATCCAGTATGCATTCAATGCCTCTGGTATGTTTCTACCTCCAATGGCTGCACCTCTGCCCGTCACATAATTTGCTGGTGGAGCTATAGAGCCCGGTATTCCCTTTATCTTATCTAATATAGAGCGCTGTTCTAACCATTTCCTATGACCTTCCTTGTACCCTTTTAAATTCGTAGTAAGTCCTGCTGTTCCAACAACATCCCCTGCGTCTCCAGATTGACGTGCTACTGCAATTTGACTAGGGCTAAATGATTGAGAATCTGGAAGAACTACATAAGGTGTGCGATAGTTCTTACCATCTTTAGATGTTTGTGCTCCACGCCATCTTTGAAAAGCTAAAGGTCCTAACTGGCTGGTCTTTTGATACTGCCATAGAGGATCTGCTTCATTGTAAACCCTACCTGCATCTTTACTTAATACAAACTCCTCAAATGTTGGTAATCCCTCTGGTGTAGATACAGCGTCATAATCTTGAGCAAATGGATACTTTGCTTCGTATTCTTCTCTAAGCTGCTCTACAGTTTTCTCTATCCTGTCTAACCCTTTTTGATTCTTGTTAGGACCCTTCCCTTTAGGTTTACCGCCCTTATCGTATTTGTACTTACTCTTCATAAAACAAAGATAATCAATATATTACAACAGCTGTTTGTCTCTTTTGGGACTTGAAAATGTCAAATATTTTCACTAACTTCGCTTTGTGATTGAGATCAATCTACAGATGGATACACGACCAAAAGTGATTCGCTCTTCGAACAACTTTTCATCTGCTCAAAAGATTGCTCGGTGTCCCAATCCCAAATAAGGGACACACCAGAACATCACGTTCCCAACACAATAAAGCGCTAACTATACCCTGCGCATACGTAACACGCAGCACACACCAATAGGTATTCTTTTAACAGCTGTTTCCCTGCAATACACACCCGCAAATCCCTACATTACCCACAATAGCCCACTTCATCACATTTATCGCCAACTATTCCCCTCTATAACAGTCAAAAAAAGTATTGAGTAATATATATCTGGGGGATTATATATAACGATTCCGATGTGTGTCGCGCCTCCGAACCGATTTTTGCGACCACCCCTCCCTCCAGATGGCGACCGTTTGCACACTTTTTTGGCGTTTCTGGCGATCCTTTGACGGTCTGGCGCTCCAGTTTTCCGCGATGACTGATCAATCCCACCTTCACACATTCCCAGATCCCGAACCCAGAAACCCAGCACAACACAGGGCACACACTTTTTATACTGGGGCGAACCTTTGGCGCCTGAATTGTACGGTTGTTTTTTTGTCTGGTTCTTTGGTTTATTCACATTTGTTTATATATTAGCAACGCGTTGAAGCGCGAACGGTCTTTGACATATTGGTAAAAAAGTTTAGTTAAAACAGGTCTGACGAGCGGGTTAGTGCCCCGCCAGTGCGTAAGGTTTACCCTTGCGCCCGGGCTTTGAAATAAGCCGAAACCTACCGACCGGCACACGGTCATAAAGCGCCCATTATTGGGCGCGGTTATCTGTTAACTACTTAAAACCTTTTGAAATGGAATTAGACAATTTTGAACATGCGGAAATTGACTTGGCTACGGGCAACTACCGAACACATGCCCAGTTTATTGAAGTAAGTGAGTGCGCCTTTCACGGTGTTTTCTCCGATGCTACCAAGTTATTCAAGAAATACGGCTTTTGCGTTGCTTCATACATTGACCATATCGATGAATATTGCGATGATCTTATAAATGACAATGTAAAAATCGAAATGCTTAAAGACTTGGCTTACATAGTCTACGGAATGAAGGAATAAAAAGAGCGCCCAAATATTGGGCGCTTTTGGTTATCTGTTAACTACTTAAACTCTTAAAAATGAAGGAAGGAATTGCAACGGCTCAAATTTGGAGTATTCAACACTTGCGCCAATTAGACAATCACGTCTATCGAAATGGAGGCTATGTATTCAATGAATCGGGCGAGGTTTTTACCGTAGATGAAGCCATTGACATTTGGAGCGAAATAAGTGAGGATAAACTTTACTACGCTATCAATTGGGAAGGCGAAATATGGAGCGAAAGCGGACTGTTGATTGAATCGGTTTATTCCAGCAACTAAAAAGAGCGCCCAATACAGGGCGCTTTTGGTTATCTGTTAACTAAAACTAAATGAAAATGAAAAAGGTATTTTTAGGCGAAGCCGTGACAAGGTATAAAGCCAAAAAGAACCCAGTAAGCGTTAATTTTCGTGGGAGTCGTGATGTTTACAACACGATGAAGCCGTTGTTCGGTCACAATCTTTACTTAAAAGAGGTTTTTATAGTGGCTTACCTGAATAAGGCGAACCATATAATGTGGTGTGAGGTATCAACTATGGGCGGTGCTGACCAGTGTACGGTAAATGCTCAGGAAGTGGTTAGAAAGGCGCTATGCGGTAACGCTCAGGGCGTTATTATAGCACATAACCATCCGAGCGGAGCGCTAAAACCAAGTGAAAACGATAGAAGGATAACGAAAAAACTTAGAACTGGTCTCAAGTATTTTGATATTCAGTTATTAGATCATTTGATTTTCGCAAACGATACATACTACAGTTTTTGTGACAATGGCGAGGGATCATTAGCGTAAAAAGGAGCGCCCAGTGTAAACTGGGTGCTTTTTTGGTTATCTGTTAATTATAAACTTAAATGAAAACGAAGTTATGACTGCGTACGAAAGGGACAAAAATCGCTATTTCAACTACGGCGATTCAAACGGCTCACGCCCTATGAGTTGGGCTTTCTGGAATTTAGTAATAAGCATGAGGGATGTTGGGTTATTCTGCGAGGGAATATCGCCAAATCGCCACTGGAGGCTAAAACATGTTAAAGCCTATTTTGGGATTAAAGGTAGTAAGGAGCGTATACTGGAACAGTTGAATGAACTGTATGAGGAGCACATACTTTTTATGGATTTAAAAGAGCGCCAGTAAGCGCTCGGTTATCTGTTAACTAAAAACTTAATTAAAATGAAAAAAGTAGTATTCACTATCCCTGAAAAGGAGGTAGTGGTTGTTATACGCAAGGGGAAAACCACGAATAAGAAAATTAGCGATGGTTTACCATTGGTGCAAACATACACTTTCAGCATTAAGCAGTGGTTGTTAGCCAGTACAAAGACTGGATTTTCAATGAAGCAGTTTTTTGAATTAGATGAAGCGAATTGCTTAGACTGTCCCTATTCAGGGAATATGGGCGCTGGAGGTTGTTATACACACAAAGTAATGCAGTATTCAGGCTTTCTGTCAATGCTTAGAAGCATAACCTATGCAGACCTTACGCCACTAACCAGAACGAAGCAAAGGATCATTACTGAAATGAGCTCAGGTGCTTATGTTAGATTTGGAACCTATGGCGAACCATCATTGATTCCTGAAGCAGTGGTTGATGCTATGGTATGGGTTAGTAAAACTTGGACTGGATACACACACCAGTACAACAAAGACTGGGCACATAAGTACAACAAATACTTTATGGCTTCAACACATAGCCAAAAAGAAACAGATGAAGCGAAAGAATTAGGTTTTCGCTCGTTTATATCTGTTGTCCCTGATAAAAAAGTTAAAGGTGTTAACTGCCCAGCAAGTAAAGAACAAGGTTTTAAGAGTAACTGCGCATCGTGTGGTTTATGCTCAGGTGTTATGGGCAAAGGAAAAAAGGATGTTTGGATATTAGAGCATTAAATAAAGCGCTCACTGGAGCGCTGGTTATCTGTTAACTAAAATTATCTGTTATGAACAGTAAATACGAATTAAGTGAGGAATACAGAGCGCGATTTTCACTTAACAAAGGGGAGCGTTACTGGATGAGCGAAGCGTTTAAATTGTACAAAGATTCAATACAGAAAGAATTGAATGAAATGATTGAAAACGGAGAAAGACCTTTTATTCATCCAAGTTTTTTTGACCAGTTCTTTATTGACATTGAAAATAAACTGGATATGTGGATGAAGCCAGAACCCATTTTTGATAACGATTAATGGTAGTGGTGTATTTTGAGTACAAGGGATACGCTGAGAAGGTCGCCCAGTACGAAAATGAGGATGAGTACATATCCGATTTAAAACATCTTGAGGGATTGTGTATAGAAAATGGCTTTGAAAGAATTACAGAGCAATTGATCTAATGTAAGAGCGCCAGTGGGCGCTTGGTTATCTGTATAGAAAACTAAAACTATGAGAGGGATTAAAATAGAGCCTGAGAGCACAGGTCATTAAGATATCAATTTAGGTTGGTGTTAACGGTGACTGGAGGCTTTCGGGCTTCCGGTCATCTGTTAATTAAAACTTTAAGAATGAAAAACTGGATTAAAAAGCAACTCGGTCTTGTGGATACGGATGGTGTTGAAATGGTGAACTATTTATTAATGAAAGTGGATTATCTGTCCTCCAGAGTCAATGAGCTTGAAAACGAAAGGAAGCGTACACTGAAGGATTTAATAAGGTTGGATGAAACGGTTGATGAGAATACCAAAAACCTTATGGATGTTGAAAGAAAGGTGCGTGACCTAAAAGATGAAATGGTTGATACTAATTTCGGCTATATGTGGGAAAAGATTGATGAGCTTGAAACAGATTTAGGCGACCTTGAGATTCCTACCAATGATGACATCAGGGATGTGGTCTCAAGTGAGCTGGATGAATTGACCAGAGGTTCTCAAGAGCTGAATTCAAATGAGGAGGATTTAAGAAAGATGATTTTGTCCTCAGCAAATGATTTGATCGAATACAAAATAGCTCGGAATAACTACGAGGTGTGGAGCCAGATGAGAGCTTGTGCTCAAGTCATATTGGAAGACCACAGTGAGAAGCCTTTAGCAAAGGCTCCTTTCTAAGTAAAAGGGGCGTAGCCCCTTGGTTATCTGTTAACTATAACAATTAAAAAGCAATGGACATTTACACATTAGCAAAAGAAGAGGCGAATATCAAGCGCCAAAAGAGAATTCTTGATAGAAAAGTTTATATAAACAAAATGCGTAAGCGTGAGGCTAAGATGCTGGAAGCACTTGATGAATTAGGAATCAAGTATGAAAAAAGCCGTTATTATTTTGAAAACGAAGAATACCAAGGGTCGTTCTCTTTGAGGTACGACATACATCTACAACCTGAGCAAATCAAATGTTATAGAACCGGAAGTATGGTTTACGATACGCTTACATCAGAGGTTAAAGAGGAATGTTACAAACTACAAATGTGGCGAGGGAGTAGCGATAGTGATGATTTCAGTGAGCTGGATGAATTTATTAATAAGCTTGTAGTTAAAATTAAGAAAGCCAATGGCTGTTAATTAAATCAAAAGAAACAATGGAAGACAAAAACCTATTCTTGGACTGGTACTTTGGAGGTAGCGACCAAGAGCAAGAGACTACAATGATTTCTTTAGCTGAGTATGTAATAGCTCAGCTTAGAGAAAATGGAAAAGCTGAATTGAGCGTTGAAACCCTTATAGAGGGTAGCGAGATTGAGCTCTTTAATGAGTGGCTGGAAAACAATTAAACTAAGGAGCTCCAGTGGGAGCTCTGGTTATCTGTTAATTAAAACTGTTTGATTATGAAGTGTGGAAACACTTATAGTGAGAGATGCGTAGGTGATGGTATTGGAGATATCCGGTACGATGCCTACGGCATACCCACTGGTTACTTTTGTGATGGTTGTTATAAAAGTAAAGCTTATCCGTATCGTAAAGACCGTTACGAGTATTGGGAGTATGGAGAACGATTAGATTGGTAATTATGGGATACAGAAAATGTGATGAAACTGGAGAACTGATGCAAGAGGGCTGGATATTGGCTGACTCTATATATATCAAGTATCTAAAGGATTTAGATAATTACTTGATTGAGTGGAGCAGACAGGATGGTCTTACGCATTTAGATGTTAGTGATTTAAGAGATTACTACTTTGACAATGGTATGTACTTTTGGACAACTTGGTACGATGATGAGGATTGATTTAAGAGGAGGCATAGCCTCCTTTGGTTATCTGTTAATTTAAACTATGTAATTATGAGAAAAGAGGGAGATGTACACGTAAACTGTACGATAAGCTTCAAGGGAAGCGTTAGAATGACTCTGTGGAACGATATGACCATTGCTGAGGCAGTGCACGATATCATTCATTCAGGAGACTATGAGTACGAGATCGTTAATGGAGACATCGTTATTGATGACACTGAGGATGTTGAAGATTAAACACAGGATCATGGAGGAGTTTAGATTTAAAGATGCTTACAATAAGATAGACAGTATGAGATTTTATTTCAAAAGGCATGAGGTTACGCTATTAGAACACTATATTGATGATGTAGAAAACCTTATGAACCGTTTGGAAAAAGAAATCAATGGAGAACAAAAACAAAGAACAACTGCTGAAAAGGATATTTAAGCGTAGCTTATTGAATGGTATTGGTGTGATATTGTTTTTAGTTGTCTATAAATTAATTCTTGACCGACTGTTTGATTTGTTTTGACTTTTAATTAGTTTTGAGGGGTAGTCCAGTGGGCTATCCCTTTTTTTATGTCCTATTTTAGCTGTGTTTCGGGGAGAGAAACAGCATCCAGAAGAGTATTTACTAAGTAAAAGACACGCTGGTTACGGAGACGATTAATACACACTCCGTGAGCACCAGTGATATATGGAACCTATTACTGTTTCAATGGCTCGTACAAAAGTGTAAGTAGATGCTGGATTCCTATACCTTTCCGGTCTGCGGGTGATAAGGCGACCGATAACTCGGTGTAAGCTGATGTCCTTTAAAGGGTTTTATACCCTTTAGGGGATCTTATAGCTCCCTCTAATCTGGTGATAGCTGATCTATGTAGTTGGTTCCGCGAACGTCTGATCCAGCTGATCAATGAGCTCGGGCGATAAACGCCCCGAAGCGAATTTGATCTTGATTATTAATAAAAATGAAGCTTTTTTGTTGTTTATAAGTGGGTTATTACTTATATTTACACATAATCTTAATTTAATTGATATGGGGAAGCACCAATTCAAGACCACCAACATCAAAGGTAAACAGTATGTTGAGGTCAATGAGCGTGTCAAAGCGTTCAAATCGTTATCCGAGTACAAGGATATGTCAATGGAGACAGAAATTGTACATCTAACAGATGATAGCTGTGTGGTAAAAGCTATTATTAAAGATGCTTCAGGTAGAGTTCTTGCTACCGGAATGGCGCAAGAGGATAAGTCGTCCTCACGAATTAATCAAACTTCTTATGTAGAAAACTGTGAGACCTCAGCTGTTGGTAGAGCTCTTGGTTTTATGGGTATTGGTATTGATACTTCTATCGCTACTGCTGATGAGGTAGACATGGCGATCAAGAAACAAGATTCTACACCTACTACAAACACAACAGCAACTACTAAGAGCAGTGGTCCTGATGTGTTCAAGCAGTCTATTGATTACTTGAAGAACACTCCGGTAGATAAGAAGGAGACTTCTTTTGAGATGATTATGTCTAAGCACGGAAGTAAATTCTCCGAGAAGCAAGTTGAGGCACTAAAGAAATTTATGTAATGAGTATTCTGGAACATAACGAGCTTGTTATAAACCTTGAGGTTCTTTCCGAAGGAACAATTGTTTTATACAAGGGTAGAGAATACGAATGGCACGAAGGCTCTTTATACGACCCTGAAACAAACACTGTTTTATAATGGAGTTTGCAAGTAAACTGGTAGATGTGACTGGTAAACCTTACCTATCGTATTCTGCTATTAAATACGCTGCAAATGGAAGTAAACAGCAGGATATGAAACTCTTTGAGCTTTATATCAAGGGACTGTTAAAGAAAGACTCTCCAGCATTGTCCTTTGGATCTCTTTACGACTGTCTCTTACTGGAACCAGAGAAAGCCAGTGATCAATTCATCGTTGTTGATGATGAAGAGATCTGTGCTAAGATTGGCGGTAAGAGTCCAAGATCGACAAAGAAATACAAAGAATGGAAAGAGGAGTTCATCGCAGAGAATAGTAACAAAACTCTTGTGTCTGAAGAAGACTGGGAAGTTGCAACAGCTATGATCAATCGTTTAGATGCATCGGAATTTGTAGAGCCTGATACTGGCGAAATCGTTTCGGTACGATCATACCTGACTGGAAAACCCCAAGTTGAATTCAATACTTGGATTGATGAAATTCCTGTGCGTGGATTCTTTGACTGTGAAGGAGATACTTTTATAACAGATAGTAAAAGCACACGTAGTGTTTATGGGTTTAGGTATGACGTAAAAGGGTTTGACTACGACATACAAGCTTACATCTACACTATGGTAAGTGGAGGTAAAGATTTCTACTGGGTCGCCCAAGGAAAATCTAAGCCCTACCTATGTGCTGTATACAAGGCATCGGATAAAATTCTAGAGAGTGGAGAACAAAAGTTCTGGAGCGCAATAGAAAACATATCGAGATGGCTTGATGAACCAAGCAAAGACACTGAAAGCTTTGCATTATATGGAATTATTTAACCGGGCTATGCCCACAATCCGATCTAAAGATGGCAGATAAGAAAAATGTCTACATGGGGTTCGCTGAAACACCAAGAATTCAGCAAAACATCTCGTTTAAAATCGATCAACTAGACGAGTTGAAGAAGTACGCTACTCAAGCGGGCAACATTAACCTAACTGTTGTTACTACTTACAACAACAAGGAAAAAGTTGCTAAGTCATTCATTTCTGTTTACAATCCTCACGAGGATAAGACAGAGGGATTCGCACCAAGAACTCCAGCTGGTGACTTACCATTCTAAAGTAGAGGGGAGCCGTGTATATCGGCTCCCTATATACTACCTCGAAGTAAAAGCAAGCTATATAAAAAGAAAAGTTTGGTCCAGCAAAGACACTTGGGTAGTAACAACGATTGAAAACAAGAACGATATACTGAGAGAAGACCCTAAGACCAGAGGGAGGTTGATACAGTTTTTTTACGGATTGAAATACAAAAGTGAAAAGGCAATACGTATAGACGAGGTCTACACTAAGAAGCAAGTAGGGTTTACTAACAGAACATACGATGAGCTAACGCCATCTCAAAAAAGAAATTTGAATGAAGATTGATGTAAAAAGTTTTATGAAGGCTTCCGACCAGTTTATGGAATTAAGAGATCTCTGGAGATCAATAGAGTCAGAATACAACATAGAGGACAACAGAAAGAGGATAAATGTATTGTACAGACACGTTTTCAGCGTTCTGTGTTACGACCTTACATCATTACCAATAGTTCAAATAGCTTCAATCATAAGCAGAGATCATGCAACAGTGATTCATGCAAACAGAAATCATGAGCACAACAGAAAGTACGACAAGAGGTATGAAGATATATATCTATGGATGTACGACAGAATCTCTGAAAACCTGAAAGAGCATATTGAGAAAAGAGAAATGTCTGCAATCAACAGAGCCAGAAAGAACAATCCAAATGTTGATTTAGACTATATGCTTAATCAGATCAATAAGAAGTGGGAGGTAAAAACAGCTACACTGAAGAAAGAAAACGAGAAGTTAAAAAACGATAACGAGGTCTATAAGAAACATAATATGACCCAGTCAGCAAGAATCAAGATACTGGAAGCTGAGCTTAAAAGAGTTAAGAATTTGATATGAAAAAGCTTTTTAAAGTTATTTGCCAGGGGGTTACGTACGGCACATACAACTCCATAGAGAAGGCAAGAAAGCTGCGCACAATATTGCAGCGCAAGGGGAGAAGTGAAATTATAATCAGGGTAACAGACGAGGATGTTGACCCTTATAACAAAGAACAATGAGTGTAGGAGAATTAAAACAGATGGTAGGCAGAGAGTGTGAATTCCTTTCCTACTACTTGGAAGAATACCGTAGATCACTATCTACTAATCCAGAAGACAGAGATCTTAAAGAATTGATTGCTGTTATGCAAGCAAAGTGGGAAGCTTACGATAAGGTGTACAGATTTATCCAGACAGAGCTATGAAACAGTATTTAAGAAAGAGAAAGCATTATAGGTACGTAAATAGGTACTTAAATGACATCCGCTGGGAGATTATCAATACAGTTATCTCAGCAAGTGCTACTGAATATAATCCAGCTGTTACTAATCACTTGGACAACTTAGGTTGTCTGGTACGAAAGTACGAAAGAAGAAGACGATGGCTGAAATTCTAAACATAGACTACCACGCTAAGATATTGGTGCGAGAAGCACTGATCCGTAGCAAAAGTGTAGAAGATGCGGCTACCAAGCTTGAGGTTAGTGTACGCAGTGTGTTTCGCTACATGAATAAGTTTGACATAGACTACAAAGAGATAAAAAAGGAACGTGAGTATAGAAAGGGGAGGGTTTTTACTAACTTAAAAAAATGAAATGGTTATTCACAACCTCCCCTTTTTATGTACCAAAATGGTACACATTCGTGATTCGCAAATCGCAAATCCTCCCAATGATGAGCCTTAAATCGTCACAAAATGAGCCACAATTTGTTACAAAGTAAGGGTAAATACTGACGAAAGCTGTAATAAAGTAAGGGTAAAACCTTACGATATGCCAAAGCATATAAAAAACGGCAAAGCCTTTAGATTGTATGCGGATACATATAATCAATAATGATACAGAACGATAGGGTTTTGTGTCTTTAATAGAACACTATGTCAAGTAAACTGCACAAGATGCTTGACACCTTTAACACCAAAGAGAAATGACAACAGAAAGAATTAAAGAAATACAA
>Ga0181605_10002802_pt1 | contig 14916 bp, 13 predicted proteins | sample 041ome_11_FD_148676 | JGI IMG/M metagenome (GOLD analysis project Ga0181605, IMG submission 148676) | Coastal salt marsh microbial communities from the Groves Creek Marsh, Skidaway Island, Georgia - 041411US metaG (spades assembly) | ecosystem: Environmental > Aquatic > Marine > Intertidal zone...
CCGTCAGCATGGCGGCCGAGTCCTCAGGCGCCTTCTTGTTAAACCTCAAGATCTCACGCAGCATCAACCAGAAACTAGGCCGAAGCGCATTAGTGGGTTGGGCGAAGACCGAACGCAAATTACTTCCAGACCATTCGAAGGCACCTTCATCCACCGAGACGGAAAACGACATGTCCGAGGCCGATGTTTGAACACCAAGCTCCGCGAGCCATGGCGTGAAAAGCGGATAAGTCTGATGGTTGAATACGATGAAGCCGGTATCCACAGGGCCGCTTACCCCATTGATCGCAATGGACCGGGTGTGGGTGTGCCCACCAAGCCGGTCGCCTGCTTCAAGAATGGTAAGGCGCGCCTGGTGCCTTAGATGCCAGGCGGTTGATAGGCCCGCGATACCCGAGCCAATAACGACAACATGAGGCTTAGTCGGCAAAGTTGTGGACGATCTTTGCGTAGGCCGAATGGTTATGAATGGATTCGAAGTTCTCGGACTCCACACTGAACCCATCCACGGCAGGCAATCGCTGAAGTCCTAGGGCGATGTCGCGAACGAGGTCTTCCACAAACTTGGGGTTGTCGTACGCGCGTTCGGTGACGTACTTTTCGTCAGGTCGCTTGAGAAGGCCCCAGAGCTCGCAGGAAGCGGCCTGTTCTGCCACGCGAATAAGTGCCTCCGGGCCAAGTTCGGCATTGAGCCGCGCCGTGATTGTGACGTGCGAGCGTTGATTGTGCGCCCCGTAGTCGGAGATGTTTTTCGAGCAGGGGCAAAGGCTGGTTACGGGTACAACCATCTTCAACAAAACCTCAGGCTGAACGGCGTGACGTACCGTCCAGGTCATCTCGTAGTCCATTAACGAACTTACGCCTGATACGGGCGCCTGCTTGCGCATGAAGTAAGGCAGACGAACAATAAGCTCGCCCTCAACGGCCTCGAGACGGATGAGCATTTTGGCCATGAGTGACTTGACGCTCTCAAAATTCAAGGGGGCCTCGTGGTCTTGGAAGACCTCGATGAAACGAGACATGTGCGTGCCTTTTGCCTCAGCGGGCAGGCCAACGGTCATCTCAATATCGGCCACCGAAGGCTGCGCTCCGGCGGGGGTTTGAACCATCACAGGATGGCGCATGCCTCGAATGCCAGCCTTCTGGATAGAAAGACGTCGGGTATCGAGGCTTGACTGAATGTCAGGCAGTTGGTCAATTTTCTCGGGTGCGTTCATGGCAGCCTTTCGTTAATGTTTCGTGCAGCGTCGTAATGCATCAGAGTGGTTTGGGGCGAAGGGCAGCTTGCAAGTCGTGCCGGAGTCGACGGCTATCGGGAGAGACTGCACTTGAATAGCTTGAAACAAGTTTGCCATCTCGCCCAATCAGGTACTTATGAAAATTCCATCCGGGAGCCTCGGCCAGCCTGGCGAGCTCGGTAAAAAGCGGGTTTGCGCCCGGGCCCTTTACCTTGGTCTTGGCAAACATGGGAAAGCGAACCGAAAATGTATTGGAACAGAATTCGGCAATCTGTTGGTTCGAGCCCGGCTCTTGGCTAAAGTCGTTTGAAGGAAACCCAAGCACCACAAGCCCTTGCTCTTTGTAATTCCGGTAGAGCGTTTCAAGCCCTTCGTACTGTTGGGTAAAACCGCAGTAGCTTGCCGTGTTCACAACCAGCACTACCTTGCCCTGAAATTCGCAAAGCGAACGCGGCTCATCGTCTTGAAGCCTGGGGAAGGTCTGGTTCAAGAGCGACGGGCAGCTCGCTGAAGTGGACGAGGCCTGAGCCTTGCTGTTGGCGAGGCAGAGTGTCGAGGCAAGTAAGACAGGGGCTGCGAGCAGTAAAAAACGGCGTGGATTGTGCGGTCTTGTCATAACAAGGGGCTTTTTGTCCTAGTCATTTGGAATAAGAGGTTCTATACTAGGCAGTAACAGTCGCACCGTCAAATATTTGTCCATGACAAAGAAGGGTTTCTCGTCAAGTCTGTCGAACGCCTATGGATCAGCCCATCAAAGCCCCTATTCACCTGAGTATCGCTGCCGTTGAGCGTGACACAGGGCTCTCCAAAGACACGCTGCGTGTCTGGGAGCGGCGTTATGGTTTCCCGAACCCTGAGCGCGACCACTTTGGCGAACGAATCTATTCCATCGATCAGGTCGATCGACTTCGTGCCATTCGTCGGCTTATGGATGTTGGCTATCGGCCTGGGAAGATTATTGGCCTAAGCCTGGAAGACCTACAGGCGCTTGCAGAGTCGGTTCCACAGGCGGCACCTATTGCTTCAGAGGATCAGGCCGCCGACCTTGACCAGCTCATGAACGTTCTGAAATCCCATGAGATCGAAGACCTTCGACGCCAGCTCAGTCAACGTGTGCTGCGCCTGGGGCTTGCCCGTTTCGTGACGGAGCTTGTTGCGCCGCTTACCGAGAAGGTTGGCGACACTTGGGCCCGCGGGCAGCTTGAGATTTACGAAGAGCATCTATTTACTGAGTCGATGCAGGTCGTGCTGCGTAATGCCATTAGCACCATTCCTCAGCCGGGTAACCGCCCGAGGGTGTTGCTTACAACCTTTCCATCCGAGCCACATGGCATGGGCCTGCTCATGGTGGAGGCCTTGCTTGCACTGGAAGGCTGTCGTTGTTTTTCTCTGGGCGTACAGACTCCAGTCTGGGACATTGTTCTGGCCGCACAAGCGCAGGACATCGACTTGGTTGTGCTTTCTTTCTCTCCCGTTATGAATCCCACACTCGTTGTCGATGGTCTAACCGAGCTGCGCGCCAAGCTACCCAAATCGGTTGAGATTTGGGCCGGTGGGCGCTGTCCTGTTTTAAGTCGCCGGGCACCTGATGGTATACGCGTGGTCACCGAATTTGCAGAGCTAACCAAGTCAGTTGTTGACTGGCGCCATCGCCACTCCCTTTAGTTAATCGAAGGTGGGCATCACCCTTGGGCTGGTGCTCGGCGATCAGCTTTCCGAATCCCCCGCGGTCTGCCAAGACCTTGGATGCAGCGCCCCCATTCTTCTTATTGAGGCCCCCGAGGAAGCAAGCCACGTTAAAAGCCACAAGGCGCGCACGGTCCTTTTTCTCTCGGCCATGCGCCATGCCCGAGAGCGATGGCAAAGCCAAGGCTACAACGTCTACTACATTCGCACCGATGAGCCGGGTTTCGGGGACGAGCCGACACTTGCAGGTCGGCTCTTAAGGTTTCTTCAGGTAAGGAAAGCCCAGTGGCCTGAGGTCACCCTCCGGTTCCAGAGGCCAGGCGACTGGCGACTGCAGCAGTCTCTACAAAAGGCCTTAGCAGATCAGCCGGGTCTAACGGTTGTTGAGGAAGAGGATCCCCATTTTTATTGCAGCCCGAGGTCCTTCGCCGACTGGGCCAAGGGTAAACGTCAGCTGCGGATGGAACTCTTTTATCGCGAGCAGCGCCGCCGGCACGGAGTTCTCCTTCAGCCCGATGGTGAGCCCGAGGCAGGGCAATGGAATTTCGACGCACAGAACCGTAAGCCATTTGGTAAGAAAGGACCCGGCGAGCCGCCCGCGCCTTTACGTATCGAGCCCGATACCACGACGCGTGAGGCGATGGACGATGTTGAGCGTTGGTACCCCGACCATCCCGGTGACTTGCAGGCCTTTTTCTGGCCCGTAACACCTGAGCAGGCCAGGTTGGCCTGGCGCCAGTTTCTTGAGCAACGGCTTGATGACTTTGGGCCTACCCAAGACGCCATGTGGACGGGCCTATCCATTGGATGGCACTCGGCCATTGGCTCGAGCCTTAACCTTCATATGCTTGACCCGCGGGAGATGGTGGCCGATGTCGAAAAGGCTTACCGTGAAGGTAGGGTGAGGCTTGAGAGTGCGGAGGGTTTTATTCGGCAGGTTCTGGGCTGGCGAGAATACATGCGAGGGATCTACTGGCTTGAGATGCCGGGCCTGCTCAATGCCAATGAGCTCAAAGCTAAGAGACCTCTGCCTGACTGGTTCTGGACCGGCCAAACTCATATGAACTGCCAACGGCAGGTTGTTGAGCAGACCCTTGAACTCGGTTATGCACACCATATACAACGCCTTATGGTTACTGGCCTCTTTGGTCTTTTGGCGGAGATTGACCCCAAGGAGGTCTCGGATTGGTTCCTGGCCGTTTACGTGGATGCGGTTCATTGGGTTGAGCATCCCAATGTCATGGCCATGGCTCTCTATGCAACAGGCCCGCGTTTTACAAGCAAGCCGTACCTTGCTAGCGGGGCCTACATTCAAAGAATGAGCAACTACTGTCAGGGATGTTGTTATAAGCCCAGCCAAAGGCTCGGCGAACAGGCATGTCCAGTTACTCAGTTCTTCTGGAGTTTTATTGGTCGCCATGAGGAGCTTCTGAAGAAGAATCCCAGGACCTCAATGATGGTGAAAAACTGGCAGCGCATGGAGCCAGAAGAGCGCGATACCCTTCTTCGCCAGGCCGAGACTCGCTTAGGGGCGCTTAGCAGCCTTTGAGGCAGGGGCTTGGGAGGGCGAGGTCTTGGGGTCAGAGGCCTTTTTTCGAGGCGCCCGCTTGGCTGGGGCCTGGCGGTCGTCGGTCGAACTTGCGGCCTGAAAGCCAGTGGCGGAGGCCGCCTCGGTCTGAAGGTTTTGCGCGGCCTGAATGAGCTGTTGAAACTGGTCTTGCATGGCGGTCCACCAAAGGTTTGTATCGGCGCCAGGTGCCTCGCTTGCTGTGTCGGTGGCCTCAGACTCAGAGCCTTGGCTCTGCCACGCTTTAAGGGCAAGCAGGGTACCCCTTTGAATCTCCAGGCCCTGAATGGTTGTGCGCAACAGAGTCAGGTTAAAGTCAAGCCATTGTTCAACGGTTTTTAGGTCGGTAATGCGTTTTTCAAGCTCCGCTGGGTCGGTCGTGGGCATGGCCATGGAGGCCATTGAACCCCCGGCGGACTGAAATCCGGGCCAGCCAGTTTTAAGAAATCCGAAGGGGTCTTTGGGCATGTCCATTCGGGTCAGTGTAATGCGAGCAGCCTCTCGATGAAACCCTTTCTTGGCAGCCTTGTGCTGTCGGTCCTCGTGCATGCATGGATTGTCTGGCTGCTAAGCCTTGGTCTGGCTCGGCCCGTCTTTTCACCCCTGCCCAGCCTTGAATCCATCGCCATTGAGCTAACCTCCCCCGAGCCCGAGCCGCCGCCATTACCACCTTCTGAGCCCCCTGCCGCGCAGACACCTGTCTTGCCCATGGGGGCGAGCCAGGAAGAGCCGCAGCCTGAGATCAGCCCTGACCCTGATTACATGCAGGTTCCGCCTGAGGACAGTCTGGCCGATGCGACTGAGCCAAGCGATGCAACACCTGTCGAGTCCGCAGGCCAGGGGCCCGTGGGCGCAGAGCCCCGGCTTCCCGTCTCGGGGGTTCTGGCCGTGCAGGCCTATCTTGGCCGCTATGCCCTTGATGGCGACCCCCTTGGGCGGGGTGAGCTTTGGGTCGAATTCCCCAGCCTCAATCGCTACCGGCTTCGACTCTGGGCTAAGGCTGAGGGCTGGGCAGCCATCTTCGTTCGCGAGCCTGTTGTCTTTGAGAGTAATGGCCGCATTGACGACCAAGGCCTTCGGCCGGAGCTCTACCGTCAGCAGACGCCCTTTCGGGGTGTTTCTGAGAGTCGTTTTGATGAGGCCTCTGGAACAGCGGTTTTAGAGCAAGGCCAGGCGCCACTCGAGCTCCCAGAAGACTTTCAAGACCGGCTGAGCATTATCTTTCAGCTCTCATGGCTAAGCCAGCTTAATCCCGACTCGCTTCGTTATGGTGGAACCACGGAGGTAAAGATTGCGGGCCGACGTCGCTTTGTCGCGGCAAGCTTCCGAGCGGAGCTTCCCGAGGACATTGTCTTGCCTGGCGGTATTGTCGTCACCGCCATTCGCCTCGTTAGTGAGCGCCTGCAATCAAATCGAGAGGGCCAGATTGAAATTTGGCTCGATGCCGCCGACCAGAATCTACCGGTGCGTATTCTGTTCTCGGAGCCATCGGGCAGGGCACTCGACTTTCTCGTCATCCGCGATGTCTTCAATAAGCCAAGTATCGAGGACCCAGCCGCCTTCAACCCCCAGTAAGTCCACCGAAGCGTCTGAGCAAAAAGAGATTTTCGTTTGACACAAGCCTCCGAAAGTCGGATAGTTACGGGTTCGTCGTGGAGGGGTGCCCGAGTGGCTAAAGGGGGCAGACTGTAAATCTGTTGGCTTACGCCTACGTTGGTTCGAATCCAACCTCCTCCACCACAGGATGTCGCGGGTGTAGCTCAATGGTAGAGCAGAAGCCTTCCAAGCTTACGACGAGGGTTCGATTCCCTTCACCCGCTCCAGCTTGAGTTGGCATGAGCTGCAGCAGAAGTTTAGTGGTAGCTAGGTTTAGTGTTTTTTGACAGCTTAGAAGTACGGTAACGGTAAGTGCAGTTGGTGCTGCCCATGTGGCTCAGTGGTAGAGCACTCCCTTGGTAAGGGAGAGGTCACGCGTTCGATCCGCGTCATGGGCACCAAACGAATTGCGGTTTGGGTGGTTGTCGGGTGTTGCAAGACCTCGCGTCGATGGATCGAAGGTTTCGCGTTTTTTATTCATTTCATTTGTTTTCAGGAGCTGGATTATGGCCAAGGGCAAGTTTGAGCGGACGAAGCCGCATGTGAATGTAGGGACGATTGGGCACGTGGACCATGGGAAGACGACGTTGACGGCGGCCATTACGACGGTGTTGTCGACGAAGTTTGGTGGCGAGGCGAAGGACTATGCGGCCATTGATGCGGCACCTGAGGAGAAGGCACGAGGCATTACGATTAACACGGCGCACGTGGAGTATGAGACGGCCAATCGGCACTATGCGCACGTGGACTGCCCGGGGCACGCGGACTATGTGAAGAACATGATTACGGGTGCGGCGCAGATGGATGGGGCGATTTTGGTGTGTTCGGCCGCAGACGGCCCGATGCCGCAGACGCGTGAGCATATTTTGTTGGCCCGTCAGGTGGGTGTGCCTTACATCATTGTGTTTTTGAACAAGTGCGACATGGTGGACGATGCCGAGTTGCTTGAGCTTGTTGAGATGGAGGTGCGCGAGCTGCTCTCGAAGTACGACTTTCCTGGCGATGACACGCCCATTGTGAAGGGTTCGGCCAAGCTTGCGCTTGAGGGTGATACGGGTGAGCTGGGCGAGGGCGCGATTATGAAGCTGGCCGAGGCGCTGGATTCCTATATTCCCACGCCCGAGCGTGCGGTGGATGGTGCGTTTTTGATGCCCATTGAGGATGTTTTTTCGATCTCTGGCCGAGGCACGGTGGTGACTGGTCGAGTCGAGCGTGGTGTGGTGAAGGTGGGCGAAGAGATTGAGATTGTGGGTATTAAAGACACGATCAAGACGACCTGTACGGGTGTGGAGATGTTCCGCAAGCTTTTGGACCAGGGTCAGGCCGGAGACAACGTGGGTGTGTTGCTGCGCGGCACCAAGCGTGAGGAGGTTGAGCGTGGTCAGGTGTTGGCCAAGCCCGGATCGATCATGCCGCACACGAAGTTTGAGTGCGAGGTCTATGTATTGTCGAAGGACGAGGGTGGACGTCACACGCCGTTTTTCAACAACTACCGTCCGCAGTTTTACTTCCGCACGACCGATGTCACGGGCTCGGTGGAGCTGCCCTCCGGGACCGAGATGGTGATGCCGGGTGACAATGTGAAGATGACGGTCACGCTGATTAACCCCATTGCCATGGAACAGGGCCTGCGCTTTGCGATTCGTGAGGGTGGCCGCACCGTGGGCGCCGGCGTCGTCGCCAAAGTCATCGAGTAATAAGGACTTGAATCAACGGGTAACGCAGGGTTCTAGGGGCATAGCTCAATTGGCAGAGCGTCGGTCTCCAAAACCGAAGGTTGGGGGTTCGATTCCCTCTGCCCCTGCCAGCTTTTGTTTATTACCCGTGTGTTCGCTCAGTCGTCCTGCTTACCCTCCCACCTCACTTTAGGCCAACATGTCATCCGCAAATTCAAGCCCGACCGACGTTTCTTCTGGACTGCCAGACAAGCTCATGCTTGCGGCAGCCATCGCGGCGTTTCTTGCGGGTGTTTATGGATATCACTGGTCAGGTGATGCCAGCCTTCAGGCCCTTGGGCTTTTGCTGGCAGGTATCTTGGTGGGTGGTCTGCTTGCAATTGTTTCACCCTCGGGGCGGCGGTTTGTTGGGTTCTCAAAAGAGGCCGTTTATGAGACCAGGCGAGTTGTCTGGCCTGGGCGTAAAGAGACACTGCAGACGACAGGCATCGTCTTTTTATTTGTATTCATCATGGCACTCTTCCTCTGGCTGACTGACAAGTCCCTCGAGTGGGTGTTGTACGACTTGTTGCTGGGATGGAAGTAGCGATGACCAAACGCTGGTACGTGGTGCATGCCTTTTCAGGCATGGAGAAGAGTGTGGCGAAGGCCATTCAAGAACGTATTGACCGTGCGGGTATGCAAGATCATTTCGGTCAAATTCTTGTTCCTACCGAAGAGGTTGTCGAGATTCGTGGTGGTCAGAAGGCTATCTCAGAGCGCAGATTCTTCCCCGGTTATGTGCTTGTTGAAATGGACATGAACGATCAAAGCTGGCATTTGGTGAAGAACACCAACAAGGTCACCGGTTTTCTTGGGGGCTCCGGAAGCAAGCCTTCGCCGATCTCCCAGGCCGAGGTCGATAAGATCATGGCCCAGATGCAAGAGGGTGTTGAGAAACCAAGGCCCAAGGTTCTTTTCGAGGTCGGAGAGGTCGTTCGTGTCAAGGACGGTCCTTTCACAGACTTCAACGGCAATGTTGAAGAGGTCAACTACGAGAAGAATCGACTGCGCGTTTCGGTCACTATCTTTGGCCGATCCACGCCCGTTGAGCTTGAGTTTGGTCAGGTCGAGAAGCTCTAGTTTTTAGTTGTTTGTTGTTTGTTTTAAATCGCCCTCGGGCGAATCGAGGAGCAGGGGCTGGTCGTAAGGGTTTCTGCGCTATTACTCATTATTAAGGAGCCATTATGGCAAAGAAGATTATTGGTTATATTAAGCTGCAGGTACCAGCTGGCAAGGCAAACCCTTCGCCTCCTATTGGCCCTGCCCTTGGTCAGCGCGGCCTAAACATCATGGAATTCTGTAAGGCGTTTAACGCCCAGACCCAGTCGATGGAGCCTGGCCTGCCCATCCCTTGTGTCATTACGGCCTATGCCGATAAGTCCTTCTCATTCATCATGAAGACGCCTCCCGCGTCCATCTTGATTAAGAAGGCCGCAAAAATCGACAAGGGTTCGCCCAAGCCTCATTCCGACAAGGTGGGTTCCATCACAATGGCTCAGTGCGAGGAAATTGCGAAACTCAAGCAGCCTGACCTTACGGCGGCCGATCTTAAGGCGGCCGTCATGACCATTGCAGGCAGCGCCCGAAGCATGGGTATCACGGTGGAGGGTCTCTAAAATGGCAAAACTCGCAAAACGCACCCAGGCCATTCGGTCCAAGGTCGACCGAGCCAAGCACTATCCCGCAGACGAGGCCTTGGCGCTCGCCAAAGACTGTGCAACGGCCAAATTCACCGAGTCGGTCGATGTGGCTGTTCAGCTTGGTGTTGACGCAAAAAAATCTGACCAGATCGTTCGTGGCTCCATTGTCCTTCCCTCGGGTACGGGCAAGACCGCGCGCGTTGCTGTCTTTGCTCAGGGTGAGAAAGCCGAACAGGCCAAGGCCGCAGGCGCTGAAAAAGTTGGCATGGAAGACCTTGCCGAAAGCATCAAGGCCGGGGTCATGGACTTCGATGTGGTTATTGCGTCGCCTGATGCCATGCGCCTGGTAGGCCAGCTTGGCCAGATCCTTGGTCCGCGAGGGCTTATGCCAAACCCCAAGGTGGGTACGGTAACGCCCGATGTCGTGCAGGCAGTGAAGAATGCTAAGGCAGGTCAGGTTCAGTATCGAACCGACAAGGCTGGAATCATTCACTGCACTATCGGCCAGGCAAGCTTCGATGTGGCTGCGCTTAAGACTAACCTCGTTGCTCTTATTGAGGCTCTTAATCGCGCCAAACCATCGTCGTCCAAGGGGGTCTACCTGCGCAAGGTTGCTATCTCGACAACCATGGGCCCTGGCATTCGCGTCGATACACAAAACCTGTTGCAGGCGCAGCAGGGGTAACAGACTTTGGGCCGCCTTTGTTGCCCGGGCCCTCATGGGTCTAGGCAGCACAGGCGGGTTGTCAAAGACCGTTGGGGATGAACTTTTAGGCTTTGTTCATCTTAATGTCCGGCAGTTCTGCTGGTCCCAACCGAGATGGCGGTCCCGAAGAACACGAGTTTAGGTTGTTTTGTTTGCTCCGTTGTTCGCTAGGTCGCCGGTTTTAACCGCCAAGGGTTTACAGCCCAAGGCATTTTAAGGAGTGAGCTGTGGCATTAAACCGCGCTGCAAAAGCTGCTGTTATCGACAACGTCTCGGCTGAACTGGCCAAGGCTCAGTCGGTAGTGGTGGCGGAGTACCGTGGTCTGGACGTTGCCAAGATCACCGAACTGCGACGACAGGCGCGTGCGGCAGACGTCTACCTTCGTGTTCTTAAGAACACTCTGGTGCGACGTTCCATCGCAGGCACCCCGTTCGATAAGTTAACCGACCAGCTGGTTGGCCCGCTTATTTACGGCATTTCGGTTGATCCTGTCGCGGCGGCTCGCGTCATGTGCGATTTTGCGAAGACCAACGACACCCTAGTCATTAAGGGTGGCAGCCTTCCCAATTCCCTGCTTGATGCGGCCGGTGTAAAGGCACTCGCCTCGTTGCCGTCAAAAGAGGAGCTTCTCTCGAAGCTTCTTGGCACGATGCAGGCGCCTGTTACGACCTTCGTTCAGACCCTCAACCAGGTTCCTGGCACCTTCGTTCGTACCCTTGCCGCCGTGCGCGATCAGCGCGCTGCGCAGGAGGCTTAGTGGGCTGTTGGCTCTTTGCGGCCTACAACCCTCTGCCTAGACGGACGACTAAGTGTCTTGAATCCAATGCAAACAACTTAAACGTAATGAAATGGAGTAACTAAAGATGGCTATGTCAAAAGAAGAAATCCTCGATGCCGTTGGCTCAATGAGCGTTCTCGACCTCTCTGAACTCATCAAGATGATGGAAGAGAAGTTTGGTGTATCGGCCGCCGCTGCCGCAGTGGCTGTTGCCGCTGCGCCTGCTGCCGGTGGTGGTGGCGCTGCTGCCGCAGAAGAGAAGACCGAATTCAACGTCATTCTTGCTGCCGCCGGTGACAAGAAAGTTGAGGTCATTAAGGTTGTACGGGCCGCCACTGGCCTTGGGCTGAAGGAAGCCAAGGACCTCGTAGACGGTGCACCCAAGCCCATTAAAGAGGGAATCTCAAAGGCCGATGCTGAGGCCCTGAAGAAGCAGCTCGAAGAGGCTGGTGCCAAGGTTGAGATGCAGTAAACCAGGCGGTCTGGCCGCTGGTTTGTAACCAGCGGCCGGCTTTGCCATGCCGAGCTCTCGCAGTCTTTTGCATCCATGAGCCGGTATGGCAAAGCCCTACTACGCATAGCCCGTTAAAGGTCGTGCATTGGTTGGACCTAATTTGTCGATGTTTGTGATGGACCCCGTGTTTTTTCAGACCTCAAGGAGCCTTCATGGCCTACAACTTCACTGAAAAGAAGCGTATTCGCAAGAGCTTTGCCAAGCGCCCGCCTGTTTTACAGGTGCCTTACCTTCTCGAGACCCAGATTCAGTCCTATCGCCAGTTTTTACAGGCCGAGATCGCGCCCGATAAGCGTGACACCGACGGTCTGCAGGCCGCCTTTAGCTCCATATTCCCAATTGTTAGCCATAACGGTTTTGCCAAGCTTGAGTTCGTTAACTATCAGCTTGGTAAGCCTGCCTTTGATGTCAAAGAGTGTCAGCAGCGAGGTCTCACTTACGCGGCTCCCCTGCGAGCCCGCGTAAGGCTTGTCATCATGGACCGAGAGGCCGCAAAGCCCACCATTAAGGAGGCCCGCGAGAACGAGGCCTACATGGGCGAGATGCCTCTTATGACCGACACCGGCTCCTTCGTTATTAACGGGACCGAGCGTGTCATTGTGAGCCAGCTTCACCGCTCGCCTGGCGTATTTTTTGAGCATGACCGCGGCAAGACCCATAGCTCGGGCAAGCTCTTGTTCTCGGCCCGAATTATTCCTTATCGCGGCTCCTGGCTCGACTTCGAATTTGACCCCAAAGATATTCTTTACTTCCGGGTCGACCGTCGCCGTAAGATGCCCGTCACCATCCTCATGAAAGCGCTTGGCCTCTCGCCCGAGCAGATACTGGCGAACTTCTTCAGTTTTGACCACTTTGCGCTTATGCCCGATGGTGCTCAGATGGAACTTGTTCCCGAGCGTTTAAAAGGTGAACAAGCCCGCTTTGATATCACGGACAAGGACGGCACGGTTTTAGTTGCCCGTGACAAGCGTATCAACGCCAAGCATATTCGCGATATTGAGAAGTCAGGTCTTAAGCGTGTCTCGGTTCCCGATGACTACCTGCTGGGCCGAATCATTGCTGTGAACCTGGTGGATGAGGAGACGGGTGAAATCATTGCCAAAGCAAATGACGAAATCACCGAAGAGCTTCTGGTGCGTCTGCGCGATGCCAAAATCCGTGACATTACGACTCTTTACGTCAATGACCTTGACCACGGCGCCTATATTTCCGCCACCTTAAGGCTTGATGAAACCCCCGATCCTCTCTCGGCTCGGGTTGCTATTTATCGCATGATGCGTCCCGGTGAGCCCCCCACGGAAGACGCCGTAGAGGCGCTTTTTAATCGGCTTTTCTTCAGTGAAGATTCTTACGACCTCTCCAAAGTCGGCCGCATGAAGTTCAACCGTAGGCTTAGCCGTGAAGATGTTCTTGGTTCGGCTGTGCTGACCCATGAAGACATTCTTGACACCATCAAGCTGCTTGTTGAACTACGTAATGGACGTGGTGAAGTTGATGACATCGATCACCTGGGCAACCGACGTGTTCGTTGTGTGGGCGAACTGGCCGAAAACCAGTTCCGGTCCGGGCTGGTTCGTGTTGAGCGAGCCGTTAAAGAGCGGCTTGGGCAGGCAGAGGCCGATAACCTTCAGCCCCACGATCTTATCAATAGCAAGCCCATTTCGGCCGCCATTCGCGAGTTCTTTGGGTCCTCTCAGCTCTCGCAGTTTATGGACCAGACCAACCCCTTGTCCGAGATCACTCATAAGCGACGCGTTTCTGCCCTTGGACCGGGTGGTCTTACTCGCGAGCGAGCAGGCTTCGAAGTTCGGGACGTACATCCCACTCACTACGGTCGGGTCTGTCCTATTGAGACACCCGAGGGACCAAACATCGGCCTTATTAATTCTCTCGCCCTTTACGCCCGTCTTAACGACTACGGCTTTCTCGAAACACCTTATCGCAAGGTGGTTGACGGTCGTGTTACCAACGAGATTGACTACCTTTCTGCCATTGAAGAGGGCCGTTATGTGATTGCGCAGGCCAATGCGGCTGTGGATGGCTCAGGCAAATTGCAAGGCGACCTTGTTTCAGTGCGTGTTAACGGTGAAACCACCCTCTCAGGCCCTGAAAAGGTTGAGTACATGGACGTTGCGCCTTCGCAGATTGTCTCTGTGGCTGCCTCGCTCATTCCCTTCCTTGAGCACGATGACGCCAACCGCGCACTCATGGGCTCGAACATGCAGCGGCAGGCTGTGCCTTGCCTTCGCCCACAAAAGCCTCTGGTCGGAACCGGGGTGGAGCGCACCTGCGCGGTCGACTCCGGAACCGTGGTCCAGGCCCGCCGGGGTGGCGTGGTTGACTATGTGGACTCCCGCCGCATCGTGATTCGTGTGAACGACAACGAGGCCTCGGCCGGCGAGTCGGGCGTAGATATCTACAACCTTATTAAGTACTCACGCTCAAACCAGAATACCAACATCAACCAAAGGCCGCTGGTCAAACGAGGCGACAAGGTTGAGCGCGGTGATGTTGTTGCCGATGGCGCCTCCACCGACATGGGCGAGCTCGCCCTCGGTCAAAACATGCGCGTGGCCTTCATGCCCTGGAATGGTTACAACTTTGAAGACTCCATTCTCATTTCCGAACGCGTCGTAGCAGAAGACCGCTACACCTCGGTTCATATCGAGGAGCTGTCCATATTTGCCCGAGACACTAAGCTTGGACCAGAAGAGATTACCCGCGATATTTCCAATCTTTCAGAAAACCAGCTTGCACGTCTTGATGAGTCAGGCGTGGTCTACATTGGCGCTGAAGTTCAGGCCGGTGATGTGCTGGTGGGCAAGGTAACACCCAAGGGTGAAACTCAACTTACGCCGGAAGAAAAACTGCTGCGCGCTATTTTCGGCGAGAAGGCCTCGGACGTTAAAGACACCTCCTTGCGCGTTCCCTCTGGCATGAGTGGAACCGTCATTGATGTGCAGGTCTTTACCCGCGAAGGCATTCAGCGCGATAAGCGCGCCCAGCAAATTATTGATGACGAGCTTGGCCGCTTCCGAAAAGATTTGAACGATCAGCTTCGTATTGTTGAAGCCGACATGTTCCAGCGTATTGAAAAGCTTCTTATTGGTCAGGCGGCTAATGGGGGGCCCAAAAAGCTTGCCAAAGGAACTGCCATTACCGCCGACTACCTTGCGGACATCGATAAGCATCATTGGTTCGACATTCGTCTTGCCGACGAGTCGGCGGCGGGGCAGCTTGAGTCACTGAAGGAGTCGCTTGACCAGAAACGTCATCAGTTCGATCTGGCCTACCAAGAAAAGCACCGCAAGCTCACCCAAGGTGACGAACTGCCGCCGGGTGCATTGAAAATGGTGAAGGTCTACCTGGCCGTGAAGCGCCGTCTGCAGCCAGGTGACAAGATGGCAGGTCGTCACGGGAACAAGGGCGTTATTTCACGAATTGTTCCGGTCGAGGACATGCCCTATATGGC
>Ga0181605_10002815_pt1 | contig 14874 bp, 10 predicted proteins | sample 041ome_11_FD_148676 | JGI IMG/M metagenome (GOLD analysis project Ga0181605, IMG submission 148676) | Coastal salt marsh microbial communities from the Groves Creek Marsh, Skidaway Island, Georgia - 041411US metaG (spades assembly) | ecosystem: Environmental > Aquatic > Marine > Intertidal zone...
TATGTTTTTAAAGATAGAGTAGAGAATTATGCTTCTACGACCCAAACCTCGAATACAATTACTTTAAACAATACTCCTCCCAAATTTGTATCAACAACCGTAAATTCAGCCAATACGAGCATAACGATAGAATTCAGTGAAGAGGTTAAAGCAGACGCCGGTTTCTATACCTCTTTAACAAAAGAGGATTTTATTTTAAATATCACTGGTGGAGTTGCAGTATTGAGCTCTACTACGCCCTTATCACTTACAGTAGTAAGTGACAAAAAGTTTGTGCTCGAGGCTTCCTATACCACCCCTGCCAACGGATCCGAGCTGTTAACGGTAAGTCCGCAAAGTTCTTCTGTTTTTGACAGTAAGGGTGATGAGATTGATTACACACAAACTCAAAGCAATACGGTTGTACTCAACGATGTTCAAGGACCACTAATTACAGGGACGACTCTCGATAGTCAAAACCGTTATGTAGACATTACCTTTAACGAAGGAGTGTTCGGCTATGGTAGCGCTGCTGCTCCCGTTAGTGTATCCAATTTTATTTTAACTCAGACCACAGGTGCCAGCTATAGCTTAACAGTTTCTAGCGTAACCACTGTAGCTGGAGCGGCTCTTATTGGAGGGGAAACAACCCTACGATTGAATCTTGACGGTGGAGGGATTAAGCCTACAGGACAAGAAGTATTTTCGATTACGGCTGATGCCTCATCTACTCTAATCGATGCTAATGGAAACGCGATGTCGTTGATTCAAACGAACAATACGTTTCAACTCAAACCTCCAACTTCTGGAGGGGTATCTCCACTGAATTCAACCCTTAGCGTTGCACCAGCAACAATGATAGCGAATGGGGTTAATGGAGCAACTCTAGTTGTACAAGCAAAAGACAGTTTGGGGCAAAACTTTTTTGAAGGAGGCTACAATATTAAAATTTTTAGTCCTGAGGGGGATTTGACCACAGTAGATAATCAAAACGGAACCTATACCGCTAGTTACATTCCGACGATTCTTAATCAAGCAAGTAAAGAAATTACCTTTGGTTATCGAGTAGCGGACACCCAGGGTTCTGCAACAGCAATTTTGACCCTTCATCGAGATGAAGATGGAGATGGGGTATATGATATAAACGACGATTGCCCAGGTACCGAACCCAATACCTTGGTAGATGAAAATGGATGTGCTTTAAATCAGCTAGACAGCGACAATGACGGTGTTTTTGATGATGTGGACGAATGTCCAGACACTCCAGAAACAGAACTTAACAATGTAAAAGGAACCCCTACCTATGGAACCCAAATCCCTACAGTCGTGGATGAAAAAGGGTGTGGAGCCTCTCAGAGAGACACTGATGGGGATGGAATTTTTGATACCGAAGATAATTGTATTGATACTGCCAATCCAGATCAAGCAGATGCTGATGGGGATGGTATTGGTGATGTTTGTGATACAGACAATCCGCTGCCTGAGATTACTACAACAGAGATTACATTTGTTCAACTTCCGCAAAACGGAACTCCTGTTGGAAAAATTGAAGCAATTGATCCTGATGGAGAAGCCTTGACCTTTACCCAAACTGGAAATAATTTTACAGGAGTTCTTTCAATTGCTACTGACGGAACTGTAACTGTAAACTCCGGAGCCCTTTTAACCTTTGATTCAACTTACAATGGAGCAAGTCTTAGTTTTACTGTGAGTGATGGAGAAAATGAAGTTACGGGTTCTGTTAAAATCGTGATCGAAGATGCTCCACGTCCTCCAGAAATCTCCATCATTACTTTTGAAATAAGTGAAGATGCTGAAGTAGGAACCCCAGTTGGTTTTGTAGAAGTTAAAGATCCAATGGGAGGGCAAATTGTGAGTATCAATATACAAGGAGATGGGTTTATTGAACTTGTCGATGGCGTATTAAAAACAACCCAGGAATTGGATTACGAAACCAATACCTCTCACCCCTTTACTATATTCGCACAAGCCTCAGACAGAACCGACGGTCCAGGACTTAGTGCAACGAAAGCAGAATCCATCCGTGTATCCGACATTCCCAATGCCACCTATACGGGTCGTTTCTTTATTTCGATTTTTAATGTAGAGGATGAAAATCTGGGTGCTAAAGTAGATCACCGACGTTATTATAACCCTCACAACGATAAAAATGTAGGGAAATGGAAAATCAAAAAGAAAATCACTGGTGGAGCCGATGCGGATAAGTTTACCATTAGATCAGCTAGCAAAGAAACGTTACAAAAAGGGCTTCCTCCAATAGAAGACGAAAACGAAGATTATCTAGATTTCATTACTCCTCCTGATTTTGAAAATCCAGGAGATGCCAACAAAGACAATATTTACGAAGTTGAGGTTGAGTATTTGAATACCAATGACGGGGCACCCGAAGTCCCTGTGGTAGTTACCCAAACAAATATACAAGTCCCAGAAGGGGCTACCTCAGCGATTGAACTTCAATCGAAACCTGTTTTGGCAACAGATGACAGTGATGGGGATGGAGTGGTAGATATTATAGACAACAGTCCTTTAGTATCGAATCCAGACCAAGCTGATGAAGATGGTGATGGGGTAGGAGATGTTTCTGATGATGCCGATCACGATGGGGTATGGAATCCATTTGACAGTTGTCCAGATACTCCACTAGGCGAATTGGTTGACTTGGAAGGTTGTTTGATTTACTATCTCCCTGCTAACAACTTCTCGATCTCCAAAACAGAGAAATGTGCTGGAGCAAACAGTATTCTTCTTTCGGTTGTTGACAGTACAATTACCTATAAGGTTGAAGTAACTGGAGCCGTTAATCGAACAGAAACTTTTAGTGGAAGCAGTTGGAGTTTGGATCAGCTCTCTGCTGGAGCATATACCCTGTGTATAACCGTAGAAGGGGTAAGCGCTTTGGAATTCGAGCGTTGTTTTGAGCTTACCATTGAAGAGCCTCAGCCCTTGGCGGTAAGTAGTTTGTTTGATAAACAAAATCAGACAGTAAGCTTTGCAATGAGTGGAGGGAAATCCTATGACATTACCGTCAATGGAAAAACGACCCAAACTTCAAAAAGCAACTATACAGTTTCTCTAGAAAAAGGAATAAATCAAATCTCAATCTCGACGGGAATAGAATGCCAGGGATGGTTTCAAAATACTTATCTAAACTCCTATGAAGTAAAGTATGCGCCTAACCCATTTAAAGAGCAATTACAGCTTTATATCGGTGGAGCGGACAACATTGTTGAGATCGGAGTTTATACAACCAATGGACAACTTATCGAGTATCAAACTGTAAATTTACCTTTTGGTGTTCGAACCTACACCTTAGATACGGGCGAATACAAACAAGGGGTATATATTGTTAAAGTCACTGCTGCGACACTAGATCAATCCATACAAGTTATTAAAGAATAAGGATGAAAAAAACAATTGTTCTTTTAGGAGGCTTACTTATACTGCTCAACGGATGTGCCAAGGAGGTCCTCCCAGTAGATCCACAAGCAGCTACGTTGCTTAGCCCAACGAATGATGAAACCTGTCTAGATGGAAGCTCCATCAACGATACTCAGAGTAATGTCGATTTTAGTTGGTCCGCTGCGACTGATGCACTTTCTTATGAAGTAGTTGTAACTAATTTACTTGCTCAGACCACACAAACCTTTGCCTCCACGACCAATCAAAAAACGATCGCTCTCACGAAAGCAGAGCCCTACAGTTGGCTTGTTCGAAGCATCGGGGAAGAGGGTTCTGTTCCTGCAGAAAGTGTCCCATGGAAGTTTTATTTAGCAGGGGATGCAGTTGTAAATTACGCCCCTTTTCCTTCGGAATTAATTTCTCCCCGTTCGGGTGCAAATATTACCCCAGACATTAATAATCTGGTCATACTCAATTGGACGGCTTCTGATGTCGATGGAGATCTACTGAAATTTGAGGTGTATCTTGACGATACCTCAGCAACTACACTAAACACAGAAGTAGAGTATCAAGGAAAGCAAACAAGTCTGGAGGTTGAAGTAGCCAACAACACAACCTATTACTGGAAAATAATCGCAGTTGATGCCAATGGAAACCAATCCAGTTCTGGGGTCTATGCTTTTAGAACAAACTAGGTTTACAAATTAACGTTGTATTGCTTTTTCTATCAAAGCTTTGGTTTTTACTACCCCTTCACTTCTTGGGATTACATTCCCGAAATATTCAACCCCAGCAAACTCAAGCTGAGGAGCCTTTTTCAAGACCTCAAACATGCGTTGGTAACTTAGGGATGTTTCCTCACCGTCCTTGTTAAAGTCCTCCGATTTTGCACTCACAGCTCGAATATAAGGGCTTAATAATTCAATGCCTTTATAAGGATCAGGATAAAATGTGTCTGGATTTCGCTCTAAAGTCCAATTGGTAAAGTCACCGAGGATACCAACGTTTTTGAGGTTTACCGCTTCCATTAGAGCGATCATCCAATCTGGGTCAGAGGAATAGCCATTGTGGTTTTCAATAAGCAGATCCAATCCTTTGTCAGCGGCATAATTTCCAAGTTCTTGGACTCCTTCTATTGCATAATTAAGCTTTTCTTGATGAGGAATTGAAATGTGCTCACCGCAAACATTACGCAGGGCTTTGCATCCTAATTTTTGAGCAACATCAACCCAGGACTTATATATCTTCAATGCCTGTTTTCTTTTTAGAGGATTAGCGTCACCGATATCTCCAACCCCTCCTGTGAGCATAACAGCACTTTGAACATTTGCTTCTACCATACGTTGGTTCATTTTTTCAATGTCCTGATCTTGAAGTTGCGGTGGAAAATGAAACATTTCATGATCGATATATTGAAAGCCGAGAGATTTCGCGAGTAAAGGATAGTCAAACACATTAATGCCTTGTGGATCATCACCTCCGTATCCAGTTCGCATTAGGGACCACGGGGTAACGCTAATTTTTAGATTTTCGAATGATTTTTCTAGAGAAATTAAGGGAAAAGTATGAACTGCTACGACACCCAATGCAGAGGTTTTGATAAAGGATTTTCTGTTCATTTTTTTATTTTTTTAAAATTACTCAATATTAAAAGAATATTATAATTTAGTATATCCTTGTTTAAGGCATAAAAAGCGGTGCATTAAGCTCCGTGTAGTTGAATTTATAAGAGATTTGAAAAACAGAGTATAATATTTATTTAAAATAATATGGATTCCAATAAACCCTTAATGGATTTGGACGATTGGGAAGACGATTTATTAAAACGCTACCCAGAACCACATCAAAAACAAAAAGAAGATTACAGAAACTATGTGGACTCTCCTCGAGATGCTCTAGTTCGAGAGTTTTATAGGATCAACCATCAGTTTCAGTCGTATGACTTTGTAGTTGCTAAACAAGAAGAGTTTTTGGGTCTAAACAAACGGAAAATGTCCGTATGGGATGCCCTAGATTACCTCAATACTTTAGTAGATGACAGCGATCCAGATATCGAATTGGATCAATTACAACATTTGTTACAAACCGCAGAAGCCATTCGTCGTGATGGACACCCTGATTGGTTTGTGTTGACAGGGCTTATCCATGATCTTGGAAAAGTTTTGTGTCTCTATGGCGAGCCACAATGGGCAGTAGTCGGCGATACGTATCCTGTGGGTTGTCAGTTTTCAAGTAAAATTGTTTATTCAGAATTTTTCGATCAAAACCCTGATTTTTCTGATGAAAGATATAAGACCAAATTAGGAGTTTACACTGAAAATTGTGGGTTGGATCAAGTTAAAATGAGCTGGGGTCATGATGAATACCTCTACCATGTAATGAAGGATTATTTACCTAAACCGGCTCTCTATATGATTCGCTATCATTCGTTTTATGCACAACATCGTGAAGATGCGTATGCACATTTAATGAATAAAGAAGATCGGGAGAATTTTGAATGGGTTAAAAAGTTTAATCCTTACGACTTATACTCTAAAGTTCCTGTTCCACCAGATGCCAAAGCCTTACGACCTTATTATGAAGATTTGATCGCTAAGTATTTACCAAATCAATTGCTTTTTTAGTAAAGATCGGAAAGGATGAACGTTGAGCAAGGATGATTAAATTTGGGATTGTTGGATTAGGAAGAATAGGGCAGGTACACCTTCAAAATATCCAACAGTATATTCCCGATGCTCAAATAGTAGCCGCTTGCAGTGGTTCAGAACAAAGTTTAAGTTTTGCTGCCTCCGCGGGAGTCAAAGCTCTGTATACTTCTTTTGAAAAGATGCTCAAGGAAACCTCCTTGGATGCAGTTATTATCGCTTCTCCTACTGCATTACATTTTGAACATCTCCAATTGGCAATAGCTGCAGGGGTACATATTTTTTGTGAAAAACCAATCGATTTAACACTAACGAACGTACTCCAAATCAAAGATCTAGTTGAAGAATCTGGGATTAAGTTTGCACTTGGATTTAACAGACGCTATGATCCCAATATTTTAAAAATTAAGCGCGCTTTGGAGGAAAATCGTCTGGGAGTAGTTCAAACATTACGACTCATCAGCAGGGATCCAGGACCCCCACCGATGGAGTATATCAAAACTTCAGGAGGCTTGTTTTTAGATATGGCTATTCATGATTTTGACTTAGCCAGATATCTCATGGGCAGTGAGGTTACTGAAATTTATACTACTGCAACAATCTATGGAGAGCTGCCCCTTGAAACAGTTGGGGATGTGGATACTGCAGTCAGTATTTTAAAATTTGAAAATGGCAGTTTGGCTACTATAGAAAACAGTAGAAACAGTACTTATGGCTACGACCAACGGGTGGAAGTTTTTGGATCCAAGGGGTTGATGGCTACAAAAAATAAAGCGGAGGATACGGTCTATTCAGCGGATGATCAAGGATTTCATTCGACGAAGCCCTTAAAGTTTTTTATTGAACGCTATAAAGAATCCTATCTCAATATACTGGAACGTTTTGTGCAATGCATCAAGAACAACTCCAAACCTGAAGTGACCCAATACGATGGGCTTCAATCACTTCTTATTAGTCTTGCAGCTAAAAAGTCACAAATAGAAAACAGAACAGTAGCACTTTCAGAAATCAACTAACCCTATGTTTACTTTCACAACTTTTCTCGCTTATACCTTATTTGTAGCCCTATATGCCTGGTATCGTTTAAGAAAGGAAAAGCTCGGATCTCAAGAGGGTTATTTTCTGGGAGGAAGAAGTTTGACAGGAGTAGTTATTGCGGGCTCCATGTTGCTTACGAATATATCTACTGAGCATCTTATCGGCATGAATGGCTCCTCCTATAAAAACGGTTTTGTTGTCATTGGTTGGGAAGTTACCTCTGCATTAGCACTCATTTTAGCTGCCGTTTATTTTATTCCCAAATATTTAAAAATGGGTTTAACAACCATTCCACAATATTTAGAAAATCGGTTTGATGGTGTTTTAAGATCCTATGTAGCTTTCTTTTTGATGATTTCTTTTGTAGTAACCCTGCTACCCATCGTTTTATACACGGGAGCAATCAATTTAGAAAGCATTTTTAATATCTCCGAACTATTGCAGGTTACCAAAGAGGAGGCCCTGCTAATCACGGTCATTGCTGTAGGATTAATAGGATCTTTATACGCTATTTTAGGGGGGTTAAAGGCAGTTGCTTTTTCAGACACTATCAATGGGTATGGTCTTTTGATTGGTGGAATTGCGGTTCCTTTTTTAGCCTTATTGAGTATAGGAGATGGAAATCCACTTGAGGGGTTGTCTAAAGTATATGAACATGCCCCAAAGAAATTCAATGTAATTGGTGAGCGGGATTCCGTATTACCTTTTGAAGTCTTGTTTACCGGGTTGATTGTGAATCAAGTTTATTTTTGGTGTATGAATCAAACCATTATTCAACGGGCTTTGGGAGCTAAGAATTTAAAAGAGGCACAAAAAGGATTATTATTTACGGGCCTACTGAAAATACTTATCCCCTTAGTTATTATATTCCCGGGGGTTATCGGGTTTTATTATTTTGGAGATACCCTTTATGGTAATCAAGACATGATCTATCCTGAGCTTATAAAAAAAGTATTACCCGCCAGTTTTGTCGGTCTTTTTGCAGCTATTGTCATGGGAGCAGTATTGAGTACTTTTAATAGTGTGCTGAACAGCTCTGCTACCATTTTCAGTTTTGATTTGTACAAAAGACATTTAAACCCAGAAGCTTCGGACAAAAAACTTGTATTTGTTGGAAAATTAACCTCGAGTGTTTTAGCTTTATTTGCCATTATGGCTGCACCATTTGTTGCTAAAGCACCCGAAGGATTATACCAAATGCTACAACAACTCAACGGAATCTTTTTTATTCCCATTGCCTCGATAATGTTAGCTGGATTTTTTACAAAACACATTTCTGCCTTGGCAGCCAAGGTTGCTTTGTTTGTTGGGCTAAGTTTTTATTTGTTAACCACTTTTGTTTTTGATACGGGCATCCATTTTGTTCACATTTGGGGAATAGAGTTTCTACTCAACTTGGCATTGATGTTTTGGATTTCTTATTATTACCCCAATAAAAATCAATTTCAAATTAAGGATTTAAAATTGGTAAAGATGGAGCAATGGAAATACACAAAACCTTTTTCAATTTTTCTTTTTGTGGTTACTTTGATCATCTACATCACCATGGGATCCTTTGATCACTAATTTTTTAAAACAAAGAATCTTTCCCTAAGGGTTTTGAATTTATTTGCGGTTTACTTTTCAGCTTCCGTATTGAAATCCGATTAACTTTTCTATTTTTACGTATGCCATTAGTTATCATTACCCTCGGAATTCTTTTTTTATTCGTATTAATTTTAGTAGTTCGCTTAAACGCATTTATTGCGTTTATTTTAGTTGGTCTTTCCATTGGAATAGGTCAAGGGATGGAATTGAATTCTATTGTCCAATCCATAGAGAAGGGGATCGGCAATACCCTTGGGTTTTTAGTAATGATACTTGGTCTTGGGGCTATGTTGGGGAAATTGGTAGCCGATAGCGGTGCTGCACAAAAAATCACCAATGGACTCATTCAACTTTTTGGTGTAAAAAATATAAGAGCAGCAGTCATGCTTACAGGTTTTATCGTTGGAGTTACCATGTTTTATTCTGTAGGGTTTGTAATTTTAGTGCCTCTCGTATTCACCGTGGCAGCTGCTACAGGATTATCTCTGATATCAATAGCCTTACCCATGTTAGCTGCTTTGTCTGTTACACACGGTTTTCTACCCCCCCATCCGGCACCAAGTGCTCTAGCGGTGATGTTTGAAGCAGACATGGGGAAAACACTAATTTATGGAGTTCTTGTTGCTATTCCTGCAATTTTGATTTCCGGTCCTGTATTGACCAAATTGATCCCAAAAGTAGAAGCAAAACCATTAAAAGAGTTTATGACCACCAAGGTTTTTTCTGAAGAGGAATTGCCAAGTTTTTCTACGAGTATAGTGACTGCACTTTTACCAGTCCTACTGATTGCTTTTTCAACATTGACGCTAACATTTCTTCCGTTGGAGGGGGTTTGGATTTCTATTATAAAATTCATAGGTAACCCAGTCATTGCTTTGTTACTTTCTGTTCTCGTTGGAACCTATACTTTGGGAATTGCAAGAGGTTTACCAATGGACGGTGTAATGAAAATATATGCTAAAGCGGTTTCGGGAATCACAATGGTACTCTTGATCATTGCTGGCGCAGGCTCGTTAAAACAAATTTTAATTGATAGTGGAGTGAGTGAATACATTGGTAATTTATTGCAAATTACTTCCCTGTCTCCTCTAGTTATTGGATGGTTAATTGCAACTTTAATACGATTTTCAGTAGGATCGGCAACGGTAGCTGGATTAACTACTGCCGGTATCGTATTGCCTTTAGTTCAATCTACTGGAGTAAGTCCCGAGCTGATGGTTTTAGCTATCGGATCAGGAAGTTTAATGCTTTCTCACGTTAATGACAGTGGTTTTTGGCTTTTTAAAGAATACTTTAACCTCAATATTAAAGAGACTTTATCTACCTGGACCGTGATGGAAACCTCCATCGGAATCAGCGGTTTATTGGGAGTTTTACTTTTAAATCAATTTATATAATCATGAAATCACTTTTCGAACGGATACAAGAATTGGGCTTAGTATTGCCACCAGCTCCTAAGCCAGTTGGTGTATACCGACCCCTTTTAGTGGTAGGGAATTATCTTTATGTATCGGGTCAAGGACCTATACAAAACGACGGCAGTTTAATTACAGGTAAGGTAGGAGGAACCCTGAATCGAGAACAAGCCAAACTAGCGGCACGTCAAGTTGGGCTGACCATGCTTTCCACACTTGTTACGCACATGGATTCGATTCACCGAATCAAACGTGTGGTTAAGGTTTTAGGAATGATCAACGCAACACCAGAATTTGAAGATCACCCCTATGTGATCAATGGTTTTAGCGAACTGATGGCTGAAGTTTTTGGAGAAGAACTCGGAATTGGCGTAAGAAGCGCTGTAGGGATGTCTCTCCCACAAAACATTGCCGTTGAAATAGAAGCTCATTTTTTAATAGAGAGTGAATAGAGTATGATCATTGAGGATTTTAAAGTTGAACATGAAGACCAATTGCTCACTCCAGGTCTTTTAGTCTATCCCAAGCGCATTCAGCAAAATATTGATTCAATGATTCGAATTGCAGGTGGAGTGGAACGTTTGATTCCGCATGTAAAAACACATAAAATGTCCGCAGTGATTAAACTGCAACTTCAAGCCGGTATCCGAAAGTTTAAATGCGCCACACTTGCTGAAATGAAATTGCTGCTTGAGTGTGGGGTAGATCAAATTGTATTAGCACACCAACCCACTCGTGAGAAAGCCCAGCAGTTTTTAAAATGGCAAAGGGAATATCCTCATTGTGTATGTTCAACTTTGGTAGATAATGAGGATTCGCTTCAGCTTTACTCCGAATTAGCCACGCAAACAGGAAGTTCATTTAATTTATGGATCGATATCAATAACGGGATGAATCGTACGGGTATAGTTCCTCAGAAAGCGTTTGAACTCTATAAGGCGCTTTCGCTTAATCCTGATTTTACTTTTTTTGGATTGCATGTCTACGATGGTCATATTCGTCCAAAAGATATAGAGGAGCGCATTGCCCAATGTCATGCCGACTATCGGCCTGTCGATGACTTGTGTAAGCAAATTGAAAACTCAAGTGGAGTAATGCCAAAACGTATAACTGGGGGATCACCTAGTTTTTATCCCCATTCTTTAAATGAAACCACTTATCTAAGTCCAGGAACTACATTACTTTGGGATTTGGGATACAAAAACATTTGGAAAGAATCTCCTTTTCTTAATGCTGCCATTTTGATTACTCGTCTGATTAGTAAACCTGAAACCAACCATTTTTGTTTTGATCTGGGGCATAAAGCAGTGGCTTCAGAAATGCCCTTGCCCCGTGTGTTAATTCTGGGAATGGAAGAGGCAGTTCATAAAAGTCAGAGTGAGGAACATCTGGTTGTCATTTATGAAAAACCCAACAATTTTAAAGTTGGAGATTTATTTTATGCATTACCATATCATATTTGCCCTACGGTAGCTAAATACAACAGGGTTTATACAATAGAAGAAGGAAAGCATACTGGGTATTGGGAGGTTGAAGCTAGAGCGTATCAAATTGAATTGAGCAAATGAAATTTTTATTCGATGCACATTTAGATTTATCCATGAATGCTCTGGAATGGAATAGAGATTTTAGACAAGAAATTTCTATGATCCGGAGCCTTGAGCAAGGAATGACTGACCTGCCGGATCGGGAAAAAGGAGTCGTTTCTTTTCCTGCTATGCGTGAAGGAAACATCGGCTTGTGTGTTGCTACTTTGATCGCACGCTATGTCAAACCTAAAAATAAACTTCCCGGATGGAACTCTCCAGAACAAGCATGGGCTCAAACTCAAGGACAATTGGCTTGGTATCGAGCAATGGAAGAAGGTCAGCATCTAATTCAAATCAAAACTCCACAGGATTTAACACAGCATTTAAGTCGGTGGGAAGAAAACGCTGTAAAAACCCCAATCGGTTATGTACTTAGCTTGGAAGGAGCAGATTCCATCATTTCTATGGATCATTTACATCGAATGCATGGGGAGGGACTTCGAGCCATCGGTCCTGCACATTATGGCCCTGGAACCTATGCTTTTGGAACAGATTCCTCTGGAAGTATTGGTGTTCAAGGAAAAGCGTTATTAAAAGAAATTAGTGCACTTCAACTCATTCTCGATGCAACTCATTTGTGTGATCAAAGCTTTTGGGAAGCCATGGAGATGTATGAGGGTCCTGTATGGGCGAGCCACAGTAATGTTCGTACATGGGTACCCAACGAGCGACAGTTTAACGACGAACAAATTAAGATCTTACTAAGTCGGGGGGCGGTAATCGGAATGGCATTTGATGCTTGGATGATGCTTCCTAATTGGAAACGGGGGAGTACGGATCCAAAATCCAGCGGATTGAATCTAGAAACCATCGTTGATCACATCGATCATATTTGTCAATTGGCAGGAAATTCAAATCATGTTATGATAGGATCCGATTTGGATGGAGGTTTTGGAAAAGAGCAATGTCCTTACGATCTCGAGACTATCGCAGACCTTCAAAAACTCGACGGGATACTTTTAAAAAGGGGCTATAAGGAGGAGGATATCGAAAAAATATTTTCAAAAAACGGGATTCATTTTTTATTAAAAAATCTTTCCTAAGTCAAAACAACTTTCAATTTACTTCCTCCAGCAGTGAAGTGAGATTCTTTTGATTTTTCTATATTTGGAAGATACTTCACAACGATTATCAAACTCCAACTTATGAAATTCCTTAGCAACCCCTTTTTAATTTTCCTACTCAGTTTAACCTCATTAACAGCACAACGATCCTATGAGGCTGTTGCAAGGTCAATTGGCATAAGCAGTATGGATGAGTTTAGAGAATTTCTTTCCCTTCCTAATGATGCGTCAAATCCTGATCAAATCACTGCGAATATTTCTTGGGTAAAAGCTCAGCTTCAAGCGTTAGATTTTGAAGTAAATATGCTAGAAACATCTTCTTTGCCACTACTGCTAGCAAACCTAAAGGTCAAAAAAGGAACACCGACAATTGCTTTGTACATGCATTTGGATGGTCAGGCTGTCGACGGATCTCAATGGAATCAAGAAAATCCGTATCAGGCAGTTTTAAAAGTCAAGAGAGATGCAGCGTATGAGGAGATAAGTTGGGATAAATTGCAAGGAAATGCCATAGAGGATTATCGGATTTTTGCACGTTCCAGCGCCGATGACAAGGGACCTTTTGTCATGTTGTTAACCGCATTGAAATATCTGAAAAGTGAAAGAAAGGATCCTGCATTTAACTTAAAATTGATATTGGATTTTGAGGAGGAGCAAAGTTCACCGGGATTACCCGTAGCAGTTAAAAAATACAAGGATCAGCTGCTTGCAGATCTTTTATTAATTTTAGATGGTCCAGTTCATTCCTCAGGAAAACCCACTCTCGTATTTGGAAATCGTGGGATTGCTACTCTGACACTTACGACTTTCGGCCCATTGATGCCTCAACATAGTGGACATTACGGAAATTTCCTTCCCAATCCTGCATTAGATTTATCAAAGATATTGGCGTCAATGAAAGACGATCAAGGTCGAGTTGTAATTCCAGGTTTTTATGAGGGTATAGTTTTAGACGCAGCAGCAAAAAAAATTCTAGAAGGCGTACCAGCAGAAGAAAAAGCAATTAAAGAGCGTACCCAAACCAAAAGAAATGATTTAGTAGGGAATACCTATCAAGAATCCATTCAATATCCTTCTTTAAATATTCGAGGAATGCAAAGCGGTTGGATAGGCAAAGATGCCCGAACCATAATACCGGCTACCGCCACGGCAGAAATGGATATCCGTTTGGTACTAGAAAGCGACCCCTATAAATTAATTGAAGGTGTGAAGCAGCATCTTATTGGAATGGGTTATACCGTTTTGGACCATGAGCCCAATAGGGAAGAACGGATGAGTTTGGATCGGATAATTCAGATGAACTCCAAAGTAGCTTATCCTGCCTTTAGAACAGCTACCGAATCCAAAGAAGGGATTTGGCTGAATCAACTTTTGTCGGAGTATTATAAGGAGTCTCCAGTAATCATCCGAACCAGTGGAGGTTCCGTTCCGATCTCTCCCTTTGTTTCTGAATTAGGGGTGCCAGCTATAGGTTTGCCCACGGTTAATTTGGACAACAATCAGCACAGTCCCAATGAAAATTTGCGTGTGGGTAATTATTTTACAGGAATCGAAAGCTTTTTGGCTTTATTGACTACAAAATTCTAAAGAGTCGAAATTTATTTTCCGTTAAACCAAATCATAATAAATACCACGATTACAACTACGAAAATGGATATAGAGATATCTTTCCAATCGAAAGTAGCTCTAGAAATTTTCTTTTCCTCAGCCGTAATTGTTCCAAAGGTAAGATTGACTACTTTTTCGTCAGCTTGTTTCTCTGTAGCTAGACTTACCCCAATTAGGGTTAGGATACAGAACAGGAAAAACCATGCTCCAAAGGTGAGGTAATTCATCGTACCCAAGTTGAATAAAATACTCCCTGGGGTGAATGAATCGCTCATAATTTCTAAAAAAATCCTGCCAAATCCGATAATAAAACCAGCAATAAGGGTGATGTAGGCTCCTTGAGCATTGATTCGTTTGTGTGCAATTCCCATCACGAAAACAGCGGCTATGGGAGGTGCAATATAAGTTTGGACGGATTGAAGGTATTCGTAAAGAACACCGGAAATATTGCTCATAATGGGAATCCACAAAATACCAATCAATACAACAACTAAGGTTGCAATCTGTCCCGTTTGCACTAATTTTTTTT
>Ga0181605_10002827_pt1 | contig 14833 bp, 7 predicted proteins | sample 041ome_11_FD_148676 | JGI IMG/M metagenome (GOLD analysis project Ga0181605, IMG submission 148676) | Coastal salt marsh microbial communities from the Groves Creek Marsh, Skidaway Island, Georgia - 041411US metaG (spades assembly) | ecosystem: Environmental > Aquatic > Marine > Intertidal zone...
CGCGGACGCGGACGCGGTGCTGGGTTGGCGGCGGCGGCGGCGCGGCCGACGCTGGGCGCGCGCGCCGCCGCCCTGCGCGACGGTCACGCGCGTGGGCGCGGCGCGAGCGCGGCGCATTGGGGTGGTCAGGGCGTGCGCGGTGCGCGCGAGGGCGAGGGCGAGGGCGCGAGCGAGGGCGAGGGCGCGAATGGTGGGGATGACGCATTGAAGAGCGTGCGAGGGTCGAGCGGGGCGCGGGCGGATTCTCTGGCGGCGTTACTGTCTCAAGCGCTTCGCGCGGATGATCGTGCGTTGATTGAGAGGTGTTTATCGGTGTCTGATGCGGTGACGATAGCGAATACGGTGGCGAAGTTGAGTTCGAGCGTGGCGATGAAGTTGTTGACGGAGTGCGCGACGCGAGCGCAGGCGAAACCGGCGAGCGGGGAACGGTGCGCGAAATGGGCAAGGAGTATCTTATTGTATCACGCTGGGTATGCGTCGGAAGCACCGAAAGCGAGAGGGGTGTTGATGTCGCTGTCGCAGACGTTGCAGAGTCACGTGAAGATGCAGGAGTCGTTGAATTCGTTGTTGGGACGGTTGGATTTGGTTTTACACGCGAGCGCCGAGTCGCAGGATGGCGACGTCGCTGCTGCGGCGGAGTTTGGCGATGACGAACACGCGACGGCGTTGTATGACGAGGCGACGGATACCGTGCACGCGTTGCATGATGTTATGGTTGGCATTGATGATAATAAGGAGGATGGTGAGCGAGACGACGACGTGGACAGCGAGGACGACGACGACGACGACGGGGATGACGACGCTGAGGAGTCGGATAGCGACGACGATGGTGACGACGACGACGATGATATGGCTGTGTAACAAAAACAATACTCATTTCATAGATAAATCAAAACAGTGTGCGCGCGCGACGCAATGACGTCGCTTTACACCTCGGCGGGCGCGCCCGCGCCCGCGGATGTCCAACACCACCGCGCCCGTGCCCGCGCCCGCGCGTCATCGGCACAAGAAACGCAAAAATACTTCTCTCGACGTCGACGCCGTGCGCGCGCTCGTCGAGCGCCGCGTGCGCGATTCTCAGGCGAGTAGTTCCACGACGAGTTGTTCCATGGCACTGAAAGGCTTCGAGCTCGCCACGAAAGATGCGCTCTGTGCGCTGCTTTGCGCCGCAACGTCGGGTGCGGTGCGGAGTTTGAACATTTCGGGTGCGCTCGATGAGCTCGAGGCGAGCGATATCATCAGCGCGTTCGTGACGTCGGCATGGGAGGTTGACGAGCTGTCACTCGCCAGCCGCCGCGAGCTCTTCGCGCGAGTGGACGAGGACGACGTTCTGGGGTTTATGCGCGCACTCGTGCGCGCGAGACGGATAAATATGAGTAAATGCAATGTCACGTGTGCGGCGGCAGCGGCTTTGGCGCGCGCGTTGATGGAGGAAAATCCGCTGAGGAGGTGCGAAAGCGTCAATTTACGGGACAACGACGTCGGCGATAGAGGCGGGCGCGAGTTGCGTCGAGCCTGCGACGCGAATGGAGACATCGTGGAGTGCATTGTTACAAATAACAGCGTCATGGCCAGTGAGGACGTTGAAGGGATTCGAGAGGCGTGTCAGAAGAATAGGCGCGCTTCGCTCGCTCGAGCGGCGTTGCGTCAAAGAGCCGCGAGCGGCAACTTATTAGAAGCACTTTCGTTGCGAAAAATGGACTTGTCCGATTTAGATGTACCCGTGATTCTCGCGTGCATCGATCAAGATTGTTCGGTGACGCGTATTGATGTTCGAGATAACGCGTTTACAGAAATGGGCTTGCGAGCGCTACTCGACGCGTTGCGAATACATGAAGGAGCCGAGCGCGTCGTGAGCATCAATGTGAGTGGAAACCCCGGATTTGGCACCGTCGCCGCGCGTGAACTCGTCGGCTATGCTGCAGCAAATTACGTGCGCGCAAATCCGTGCACGGAAGCGCTCAAAAGTGTGTCTGACCGACATTTAGGTGACGACGGGGCGGCGCTGGTCGCGGTGGCGCTCGCCGAGCGCTCTACATCCGTCACGGCGTTTGGCGTGCATCACAACGACATCGGCCCTGCTGGTTGCATCGCCATCGTCAACGCACTCATGGCCAAACATAGCGCGCTGCGTGAGCTCGCCATGTATTCAAATCGCATGGGCGCAGAGGGAGCGAAGAGCGTGGCCTCGCTCGTCGCCTCGAGCGACTCGCTCAACGTCTTAGACATTGGTGGCAACGCTATCGGTGACGCTGGCTGCGACGCCATCTCGCGCGCCCTGCGCAATTCATCCGCATTACACGAGCTTCATTTGGATCACAATGGGATAACCGCCTTCGGAGGCCAAGCGCTGCTCGCCGCGCTCGAGGATCGAAGGCGCCGTGGTGTCCCGCCGCTTCGTTCAATTTGGCTTCACGGTAACAACGTCGACGACGTGCTGACTGGACGAATCATGCGGATGACGTCAGGCGCGATTGCTGTTATGGATGGTGATGTGACGTTACAGCGCGCTATGGAATCACTCCCATCGCCGCCGTCGTCAGAGGATATCGCGCGGGCGGAACGCGACGCCGACCAAGTCAACATCACGCAACCGGCAGATTCATGTTCATTGGCCAATCGTATCGCCGCTCGCGTGGGTGCCGAGTACCGCGCGCGATGTTCGACACACTACAAGTCGACACGAGGCACGGCGGTCGTGGCTGGTATTGTCGCGCGCGATGCGACGCTGCCGGCGCCTCACGACCTCATCGTGCTTTCGCTCGGCGTTGGGACTAAGTTCATTCCACCCGGCGTCGCGACGGCAATCGCGTTGCAATCGCAAAGTGATGGGATGGATGGAGTTGCAATAAATGCCTGGGACGCACATGTGCATGATTCGCACGCAGAAGTCCTCGCGCGTCGTGGACTCCTTCGCGCGCTCTATCGCGAAATCGACTCGTATGCACGAAACGGCTCGTCGACGCTCCTGGAACCTAGAAGCGACAACGCGCGATTGACGCTCAAGTTGAGCGTGACGTTGCATCTGTATGTATCCACGGCGCCGTGTGGCGCGGCGAGCGCCGGCCCAAAAGGGTGCGGCGTGCAAGAATGGATGAATGGTGCCGGCATTGCCGCCGCACAGCATTGCCATTCACCGCTGGTCTTTGACCCGAGATGGTTTGGCGCGTGTCAAAAGGGCACAAACGACGACGACGATCGCGAAGCACCACCCGGATGCGTCATACTCACAAAAGGCGCGTCTAGCGCGCTCTCCGTGCCCGGACGCGCGCTGTCGTGTAGTGATAAGATTCTTCGATGGAACGCGTTGGGCATCCAGGGCGCGCTGTTAAGCCACTTTGTCGATCCCGTTCGGCTGACGAGCGTCGTTATCGGTCGCAAGTACGACTACGACCGATGCAGATTTGCAACGTGTTGTCGCGTATTGACCACACAAAACGTGCATTCGGCGTTTACGCATCCTGCGATGCTTCGAAGCGGCGTGAAACTTGAATGTAACGCCGCCGACGCCGCGAGCGGGTCGCGACAACTCGCCGGCGACGGGGATGAGAGCATTTCGTGGGCAAATGGCGAAGGCGGCGCGTCGTCGCACGACGGACGCACAGGAACCGCGATTGGCGGCGTTGGAACTACTTCGTTGTGCTCGCGTGTGGTCCTGTGGCATCAATTTTTAGGCGTCGTGGACGCCATTCGCACCGGGTCGCCCGCGGCGTTGAGCGTCCCGGAAGTTGACGGCGCGTGGACGTACCCCTCGCTTAAACGCGCGTCAAAGGCGTACATGCGCGATAGAGATGCATTATTTTCTAGCTTGTAGTAGTACACATATCAACTCATCTCTTCAATCTCTTTACAATCTAATCAAGTTTTTTGTGCTAATTTTCACCGTCAGATGACCACGCCTCGTCAGCCATGCCGGTGAGGGACGAGACGCTCGCGATGGTTTTCGTCGCGGCGTCGCTGGTGTCGTCGCCACCGTCGTCGGAATCGTCATCCCAGGCATCTGGAATGAAGTCGCGCTCGGCGAGTTTGGGTTGGGAAGGAGATGATGTCATTCCGCTCGAGGCCCAGGCGACGGGTGCGCCCAACGCGGTTTTTGTAATGGCTTGGCCGATACCAGTGCCACCGATTTCGTGCGCCGAGCTCATGCCAATCGAGGCCAAGCGATTCGCCGCTTCAGAATCAGATGCGGCAACGCCGCAAATTAAACCGCTCTCGCGGGCCCATTTCAACCAACCCTTCCAAATGATTTCATCTTGCTGAAGTGTCTTCATGTGACCGACGATGATCAATCCTCTCTTGGCGCGTGTAAGCATGACGTTCACGCGTCGCGTGTCCGCGAGGAAACCGACGTTACCATTCATGTTTGCACGAGTGCATGAAAACACAATCACCTCCTTTTCACGACCTTGGAAACCATCAACCGTGGAGACTTCGACCGCCTTCATGGACGTAGGGTCGGCTGGGGCGTCAAAGCGCGTGCGCTCTGGAGCGTTGCCTCTAAGAATCTTCTTAATGGCGCGCGCTTGAGCGCTGTACGGAGTGACAATGCCAATGTCGCCGGGTAATACTTCGTGTCCGCCAGAGAGCTTCTTCACGATGTTGATCACTCGCTGCACTTCAGCTGGGTTCGTTTGCGATGCGCCGTCGGAGCGTTCTTGCCCTTCTTCGACGTTTACGAAAGCCATGGGCACCGCCGGAACCGGCCAATCAAAGCCAACCGGAGCGCGACGTTGGCTCGGGGGCGTACCAGAAAGAAGTTCACCCTTGTAAAACGTCTGAGAAGGAAACAACGCGATGGCAGGGTGCATACGATACTGCACCTTCAACATGTACGTGCGAATGCCCGCGCGAATGAAACGTTCAAACAAGCTTTCCCCGAGTCCAGCAGCCTCGGCTTCTCGGCTGATAATCGTCGGTGGTAACTGGTTTTGATCACCAATGAGCACGACTTGCTTGCAACCCTTCGTGAGGGGAATAATCGTCGCTGGTTCCGTCGCCTGCGTGGCTTCATCAATCAAACACGCTTGGAAAGAAAAGCGCTCCAAAATATCGCTTCCAGCGCCAGCGCATGTCGCGCAAATCACCTCTGCTCGTCGCAAAGCGTTATTAATCGCTTGGAACTGTTGATCCTTGGACCACCGGCAGTCTTGATCGATGCCAGCGATACTCTCAATCATGTACGGCATCAAATCTTGACGCACGGCTTCTGGGCGCCCAATGCGCGCGACTCTCACGCCAGCTCTCGCCAAACCGTCAACCAAGTTATCCACGGCGATGTTTGAGTCAGATGTGCAAAGAATTGGCATCGCACCTCTTCTGAGCCACATTTGAACAAGCGCGACAGCAGTGTGCGTCTTACCAGTACCAGGCGGACCTTGAATCAACGTAACACGATTGAATAGCGCGGCTTCCAGAGCGTCAAGTTGTGATTTGTTCATGTGCTGCATCGCCGGAATATCCATGGCGTGATCCGTCTTTTTACGGCGCGTGGCGATATCCATGTGCTCCGCGAGGTTGGCTTCGCACATGTCTGGAATTTGTTTTTGCGTTTCCTTGTTGTTGTCCCAGCCAGCGATGAGAATGTCGCGAATGTTGACATCCACGCTCGCCTTTTGACCCGTGTTCTGCTTGACTTCCATCATATCCTCCATCGCCTTGAGCTGACGGTGAAAGGACGTTCTGTTCGCCAATTTGTCCACACGCCAACCACCACCACGAACCGTGGACGCGGATTCAGCACCAACACCCACTAAACGCACGGCAACTTTCATACCATTCGTTACGATTTCTGCCTCAAACTCAGAATCTGCGTGATATCCAGTACGCGACCGCGCGCCATTTGGATCGGCCTCATCAAAGCCGCGAGATCCAGTCGGAAGCTCACCGAGGGTCAGCGATCTGTCCGTGGCTCCAGTTCTAGAAAGGAGAAGCGTGTCACCCTTCAACAACTGTCGCTGAAGCTCGGCGCCGAGCGCGGGAATGTTGAGCTGAAGCTGACCATTCTTACGCAGCGGCTCGATGATGACATCCATCGCGGCCAAGCCATTTTCTTGCAGGCCAAAAGCCGGGGCGTTGGCGATACGATCAAGCGTTTGGAGCGCTTCTTCCAAGAATTCTTGAATCACGAGACGCGCAAAGTGGAAATGATACCTTGCGATGGCCTTGGTTTCGTACGCGATGAGCGGTTCAATTGCGTTCAAGATATCCATGGCGTCAATCGGGTTGGCTCTCTGCGGGAAAGCCATCAAAATCTGCGTAAACTGCTTCAATGTGATCTTATGCTTTTTCTGCTTGGAGTACGTGACGACGGCAAAGGCGTCGAGCAACGCACCGGGAGTCTTGATGCAGTAGTGCAACAACGCCCGCGCCGCCTCCGCGTCGACGAGTCCCGCCTCTGAACGCGAGTGGAACAAGTCCATTGCACCTTGAATGTCGTTCGCATCGAGGCACTTCTTGATTTCCTTGGTCGTCTTTGCACCTGGTGCCGGAGGCGCTTGCGCTTTCTTGGACTTATCGTCGGTAATCGTGAGAGAAATCGCTCTGCCGCCGGGTGGCGGCGTCCCGCTGCGACTCGGTTGTCGACTGCTGTGCGCGCTATCGTCTCGCTTCGTCGCGGTCACGTTCTTAGGCAACGGCATAGAAGACGGCGAATCACTAGGTAGCACGTCCCGACGGTAATCCGGGTCATCGCGTGGGTCAACAAAGTTTTCGCGCTGCCTGTTCGCCTTTTTCTCCTTGGCCAAACGTTGTCCCGGAGGCACGTACGCACCCGCGGGCTTTGGCGCAGCCTGAGTTCCTTCATTCGATGCAGACTTCGGCCCAATCGTAAGTTTCTCTAACTGAGGCACCGGCGGTGGACCAACCGGCTTCGGTTGAAGCGGCGCAGCCTTCGGCGTAGGCTTTGGCGGTGCCACTTTGGGAAGCGGCGCGCTCTTTGACTCGCTCGTCGGCGTCGGCGTCGGCGTCGGCGTCGGCTTTGCCTTTACGCCCTCCTTCGCCGCGGGCTTGGGAGGTGCTACCTTCGGCGCCGTCACAAGCTTGGGCGCAGGAATCGCCTTCGGCGCTGGCGGTTTACTGACGCCATCACCGCCATTCGTCGTCGCCTCCCCGCCGCTCACCTTTTTACCTTTTGTCTTGCCGCCTCCGACGCCCGCCGCGCTCCCACCATCCTTTGCCGGCACCGATCGTGGCGCCGGAATCTTCGGTCTCGGTATCTCCCGTCCATTACTCTCTCCATTATACGCGACGTCACTGCCACCAGTATGCCTTCCTCCGTGCACACCGTCGCCTCCGCCGCTCGTTCTTTGCGAGTCTCTCTGGTCCATAAACTTGACGCGAAACAAAGATGTGTCGTCGATTACCTCCTGTGCGCGCACAAAACCCGCATACACGACCGCGTTGGTGAGTCAAACACATCTTCAAATCACTTTTCACATCACGCGCGGCGTGCATCACGCCCGCACTCGCGCGTTCGAGTCACATCCAAACCGCACAGATAGATCCTCGCGCGAGATCTCGCCCGGCGGCTCGTCCTCCACCGCGCGTCATCGTGCGCGCCTCCTCGCGCGCGCCGTCGCCCATTCGCCTCGCACGCGCGCGCGCATCGACGCAGAGCGCGTCACGTACCTTTCAAGTGATTCGCTTCGTCTCGAGTTCGAGGTCGAAGTGCGTAGGTGCGTAGGAAACCGTCGTGCGCGTGCCGCGCTGTGCGGGATCGCCCCGCGCGCCGTCGCCGTCGCCGTCGCCGCCGATCGATCGATCGACATCGACATCGACATCGACATCGATCGCGATCGGACCCCCGATCGATCGATACGCCGCATCGATGGATCCCGCACAAACCTAACACGTCAGTCACCGTCGTGGATGCGATGGTTCGGACATATGGCGACACCCGCGCGCGCGCGCGCGTGTGTGTGTCTTTCGATATCGCGTGATGTGTGGGTTCCATCGATGAGGCGTATCGATGGAGGATGGATGTGATCGATATCGATCGATATGTCGATCTCGTCGGTGTGGGTCGATCGATACGCGGATCGATATCGATATCGATATCGATCGAGTGTGTGGATGTGATCGATATCGATATCGATCGAGTGTGTGTCGATAGTGACGACGACGACGACGACGACGACGACGTTCGCGCGGTTTGAATGCGCGCGGGGACAGACGCGGGTGGGGGGACAGACGGCGGCGTCGGCATTGCGTGGCGCGAGGACGAGACGCGCACGTAGACGCGCGCGTGGTTGCGTCGTTACGCGTCGCGCGTCACGCGTCGCGCGTCATGTCCGCTCCGGCGCCGCTGGACGCGCCGCAGCGCACGTGCGAGGTGTGTCCATCGCACAAGCGCAACTCGCGCCCGAAGAAGGTGCTCAAGCGGTGTTACGACGCCTTGGACGCGGATGAGTGGATTGGGCCGATCTCGCTCGATGGGCGCGATACGAAGCCACGGTATGCCCATCAGGTGTGCGCGCTGTGGTGCCCGGAGATTTATTTTGACGCGCGAAGCGAAAAGTTGAAGCGATGCGCCGAGGCGTTTAAGCGCGCGAAGCAGATTGCGTGCTCGTGGTGTAAAAATCGCGGTGCGGCGATTGGGTGCGGGATTGAGGAATGCCCGCGGTCGTATCATTTGATTTGTGCGCACGAAGCGGGGTGTGCGTTTAATCAAGGGGATTTTATGATGGCGTGCCCGCGGCACATTCGACGGTTGGCGCAGGAGCGAAGCGACGCGCGGTGGCAGGACATCGGTGTCGAAGACCCGGACTCGGCGGGCGTGAACTTAGGGACGAATGCACAAGCCGAGCTTGATGGTAGCGATGATGCTGATGGTGAACGTCGTGGTGGTAGTCGTGGTGGTACGTCTGCCGCGCCTTTAACGACGGCGGCGATGGCGGCTCAAATCGCCGGATTGGGCGCGACACCCATTCTCAATCGCATTCGCGCGGCCGCGGTAGGTAGACACAATAAGAAACGGAAGCGAGGCGGCGCGACGCAAGCGCCACTCATCGACGACAAGTTTATGAATAATACTAGAGAAGGGGCAATATACCGAGTGGTGATGGAGGCTGGAGCTCGTTTAAACGCCGAGGCCGACGCGCGCGAGGGCATCGTGGATGACGAAGAAGCATTCAAAGTTCGTGAATCGAGGCGCCTGGATAAAGATAAGACGGAAATCCCTCGAATAGTCGTTGGGGGTGGCCTAGGAACAAGTACGTACAGGCAAGGTTGGGAGTCGCTCGCGGGGATGGAGGAGCACGTCAAGACGCTCAAGGAGCTCACGCTGTTACCGCTCGCTTATCCAGAAACATTTGATTCGCTCGGCATATCCGCCGCGCGTGGAGTGCTTCTTCATGGGCCACCTGGGACGGGTAAGACTGCCGCCGTACGGGCGTTGCTTGGCGCCGCAGCGCACGGTCCGCGACCGATCAGTTTTTTCAGTCGCCTCGGCGCCGATTGTTTGGGCAAGTACAGTGGCGAAGCTGAACGTAAGCTTCGTTTGCTGTTTGAAGAGGCTGAAAAGCATCAACCTAGTATAATCTTCTTCGACGAAATCGATGGTTTAGCACCTGCTCGAAGAGGCAGCGGTGCGTCGAGTTCGGGTGCTCAAGATGAGATTCACTCCTCCGTTGTGGCAACTTTGCTCGCGCTCATGGACGGATTATCCAGTCGTGGTTCTGTCGTCGTCGTCGCGTCAACAAACCGTCCAGATGCTGTCGATTCGGCCTTGCGGCGTCCAGGGCGATTTGACCGCGAGTTATTTTTTGGGTTACCCGACGCTGCCGCGCGGGCGGATATTTTAGCTGTGCACACGCGAGCTTGGACGCCGCAGCCGTCGCGCGAAACGCTCAACACAGTTGCGGCTCGCACGGAAGGTGCGGCCGGCGCAGATTTGCGCGCCATTGCGAATGCTGCGCTCATGAGAGCAGTCAAACGCACATGCCCATCGTTATTAGCTGGTGATCCAACGCGTGATTCGTTATCTGTCGAACTCGAGGTGCGTTTGCCTCCACCTGACAGCGCAGAGGCGCTGCTCGACGAAGCGCGCAGTGCGGCGTCTCTTGGTCACGTGGGCGCTGGGGTCTCGCTGAAAGAATTTGATGCGCTCGGCGTACGATTGAATGTTTACTGGCCACTAGAGGATCAGCACCATTTGGGCACAATCGTGGGATACGACCGCGCAAATTTGTGCCATCGCATCAAGTATGACGATTCCTCACTACTCAACGCTGAAGAATCGTGGTTACAGTTGTTTAGACCAAACATCAACGTTCATGTCGTTGATGGTGATACCGATGCTGATGGAGCGCTCAGATCACCAAAGGAGCGCATGCGTGCGCAAGAAGCGATGCAACATGCCAAGGCTCTGCATGAAAAGTATTTGAAGACTCGCCGCGACAGCGTGGTTGTCGAGCCACGCGATTGGTCATTCGCACTCACGACATCTTCTGGTGCGTGCTCTGCGAGAAGCGCATCCGCGGCGTTGATTCCTCGCGGCGCGTCTTTACCGAGATATTTAGTACCAGCTCTGGGTCAGTCGCTCACTCGCGGTCTGTCTGAGTTTGTTAAAAGAGGCGCGCCGATGACGCCGAAATGCATTCAAGCGTTTCAGAGCACGAAAGCGACTAAGGATGGCTATGAAGATCTTTTAGCGCGCGCTGGGGTAACTGATGGAATAAACGCCGATGATATAGCGGCACCTTCGACTCCACCGTTGTCGATGCCGGCTGATCAGCTGGAAAGTGCTCAGATGGGATGTCGAATGCTGCTCGCGGGAGATGTCGGAAACGGCCAACGAGAAATGATGGATGCCATGTTGAGTACGTTCAGTGGTGCATCGTCGCATTTGATCAATCTCCCAATGCTTATATCACACGGTGATGGTGATGCCGTGCGAGGCGTGAGTGCTGCACTTCTTGAACCGCTTCGCCAGTCTACACGAACGCCGACGATGCTCATCATGCCCGACATGGACTTGTGGGCTTTAGATCAGTGTGAAACGTCTGACGGCAACATCACGGAAATTTCCACGAGCGCGTTGTGGGATTTGGTACAAAGCATGATTTCAGAGAGCCAAGTTTCCAGCATAGGCGACGGGGGTTTGTACATGGTGGCCACCGTGAATGTACCCATGGACGCGCTGCCTACTTCAATCAAGTACTTTTTCGAATCATCAGGATTTGTTTTCGATGTCACGCCGCATTTGAAAGAAAATAAGATTCTCGCGGAGAGCTTGACGCGTGCGGCACACGATATCGTACTCTCCGATGTTCTTCCCATCTTTGAAGAGTCGCGACGTCGCGTCGCGGCAACCGACCAAGCGTCCAACGCTATCGATACGGATGTGGGGGCACAACAAAAGGCGAGTGAGGAGTCTCATGAACTCGCTCTCGAGGCTTTGCGCATTCGTGTACGCCGTTCTCGAAGTCTCGTCCGGCGCGCAGTCGCTCGTTGCGTGAAGGAACTCGTTAAAACTGGCCGCTTTGATCGTTTCTTTGAACACTCTGCGCAAGCGGCGAATTTGATCGACGCCGGCGTACGTTGTAGGATTGGCGACCCTTACAAGTTCATCAAAGATCTCAGAGCGTGCGCCAAAGCACTCAAACCGCAGAAAAACTCGAGACAACACCTTCATGGGCCTTTAGCGTCTCTAGGATTTCACGCTGTGGATACTCTCGAATCCTGGCTTCATTTGGGTGTTATTAAATTGTACGACGAGTACGCGCAACAAGACAAGGATTACGACGTCGCACTCTTAGCTGCGAACACTCGCAATACCGCCGCACGCAAGGCTGCGAAAGCAAAGATACATGATGCTACAGAAGACGCTGCCGCTGTACCAGCCACCGCCGCTGCCGCTGCCGCGGCGTCCGCGCTGAAAGCGACAAAGAAAATAGCTCTGCGGCGCTCACACGATGACATGTTTGCTGAAGCGCACAGTGCACTCCACGACGCGCTGAAAACGCACGTCGATATTTCCAATATCGATGCTTTCATGCGCATGGTGGATGATGTCCGAATCGCCCAACGCGCTCGCGAACGCGCCCGCGTCCTTGCGCATAGCACTAGCAGTTGAAAGAAAACGACACGTGTATACTACAAGAAAGCACGCCTCAGACGCCGACGCCTTACGAGCGTCCTCCATCTCGCGATGGGCGCCTCATTCGCAAAGCATTGCATGACGCCCGACGTCGTCGACGACACGCCTTCGACGAACAACGTCGAGGTCACCTCGGTGGATGTCGCCGTGTTCAAGTTGAAACGAACGCGCGCGCGCCTCGAGGCTCAATGCGCGCGCATTCAGCTCGATATCGATCGCGCACACGCCGATACGTTGGAAAACAAGTCTTCACCAACGCTCGCGAAGCGCCACATACGCTCAAAGCGCATGCATGAGGCGTTTAAGCGACGGTTAGAAGGTTGGATTATGAATCTCGATGCGTCGCTCGTTGAAATTGACTCGGCGCAAGCGACGTCAGACGTCCTAGTGGCCCTCAGAGCGGGTAATGACGCGCTCAAATTCGTCACCGATACGTGTTCTGATGTTGACGAAATCATGGGGGATCTACAGCGCATCGGTCATTGGTTTGCGCGCGTTGGAGAGGATGTTCCGGTGACGACGGAGGATGTCCAAGCCGAGTACGACGCGCTGGTCTTGGAAGAACAACGCGTAGACGACGGCGCACCGCTCGCGAGCGAGGCGACTAGCGTCGATACCGCATTGAATTTACCATCCGTGCCCGCGCGGGCGCGCACAGAGGCGTCGATGACGGACAAAGTATTGGTGAGCTCGTAGAAGACGCGCTCCGAGGACGTTTTGCAAACAAGATGGGCGAGCAAACCCCAAAGCGTGGCGCGCATCATGGCACGCACGCATAGCCTCGCGACGCAGCAAGTTGCGGTAGCGAGTACGAGCACGGCGACACGTCGTCAGCGCGCATGCGCTCGCGTGCGTTCGTGTCGTCGTGGGCTTTCCCTAGGGGTACGGCGAGCGTCGTTTTTTGGACGTTCTGACGCGGAACAATGGCTTGCAAACGATGACGACGGCGACTCACGTGAAGCGGAAGACGACATCGTCACGACAAATGCCACTCTCGACGTCAATGAGGCCTTTGCGGCGGTGTCCGCAGCCCGACGTGGGTTGGAGTTGTTTAAGATGGAGATGGATAAAGGGGAGGAGGAGATTGACGTGCTCGCCGCCGCGTGTTTTATCGCTATGCATCGCACGCCGGATATTAACGTCGATGACATTCGCGAAGAACTTGAAAGAATGTCAGAGGTCATAGAGGCGCAGTTGCCGACGAATACGGAGGAGAGGTTTCCATTGCGAACGATAAAAACAATCTCACGCGTCTTTGCGCAAGAGCTCAACTTTGTGGGGAACATCGAAGACTATTACGATGTACGTAATTCCTGCATTGACGAAGTGTTGAAACGCAGAACGGGTATTCCAATTACGCTGTGTTTGGTTTATATGGAACTCGCCGCGCGTGTCGGCGTGAAAATGGTCGATGTGTCTATTCCGGGGCACCTGTTGTGTCGGCCGGTGGCGGACGACATGGAAGTGCTCGTCGACGCGTTCAACCAAGGCGATTTGTTGTTCATCGAACAAGTTGAAGATATTCTCACGTCAAATTCCATGTTAAGTGAAGGGCAGAAAGTGCAGATCGATCGCTCGTTCTTGGAGCAGCGAGAAGTTCGCAAAAAAGCGTTTTTGACGCGCATTCTAGGCAACTTGAAAAGCATTTACATGTCGCTCGAAGATTTTCCGTCCGCGTTACTCGTTACCGAGTACATGATGGTGTGCAATCCCTACGAGTCGCTCGAGGTGCCTTTATTTAGAACTTTGGGGATGCTTTACTATTCATGCGGTCGTTGGGTCGACGCTATTGAAACTTTGGAGCTGTACCTACTCAAGGCGGGATTGGCGGAGAACGCGGACGACGAAGTCAGGCTCTCCTTGGATGCCGCACGCCGCGTGTTGACTTTAGAAAAAGATGTGCTGAGTACGATGGCACAACTCAACGAGGAGGAAAGTGACGATTAATTTGTAAACTACTACTGTATGCATGATAAACTATACACAAATCTACAGCTAACGACGCCCCCGAGCGCCCTTTTTCTTCGCTAACACTGTCTCGCCTTGCGCGCATTAATTTTCTTGTTCTTCTTCTTCTTCTTTCGTGCCGCGGTACCAATGCGCTGAGGTTGCTCTCCATTACTCCTATCATCGTTCTGCTTCCGTTTACGGGTCTTCATATCCGACGAACCGTCGAATGCAAGCTTACCTATGAGACCGCCGCTCGTGCTCGCCACGCCCGCGGCATCCGCGCCTTGCCCTTTCGCCTCCGTGCGATACTTGACCACATCGAGCGTCGCTCTGGGCTTCACCTTGGGCTCGGGCGCGGGCAAAACCCCATGAATCGTAGGCACTTCCGTCTCAATCGCCAACTTTTTCAGCGGCTGCTCGGCGAGCTTCGCCGCTATAAACTCTTGCTTGGCGATGTACCTCGCAGTCTTTTGTCGCTTGAGCTCGTAGTCTACGCGCGCGTTGTGATGGTACTTTCGGGTCAAGCCTTTCGTACGAGTTCCCTTTGGGCACGGCATCGCGTCAACTCGAGCGCGCGCGCGATGTGACGTCCACGGCGCGTTCGCGCGACGCGCCACGTCGCAACGCGTTCGCCGCCGCCGCGCACGCGCACCGTGTACCCCGAAAAATGGATCCGAAATTCGTATGTGCAAACAGTACTCTTGTGTCCTTCATTTTCATGTTTCTTTGTACAAGCACGATCACCGTTTAACCCTTCAATTGTGATTTTTGTGGTGCACTGATAAG
>Ga0181605_10002835_pt1 | contig 14773 bp, 24 predicted proteins | sample 041ome_11_FD_148676 | JGI IMG/M metagenome (GOLD analysis project Ga0181605, IMG submission 148676) | Coastal salt marsh microbial communities from the Groves Creek Marsh, Skidaway Island, Georgia - 041411US metaG (spades assembly) | ecosystem: Environmental > Aquatic > Marine > Intertidal zone...
TATGTATGACGCACACTACTTTCTTAATATTTTATACAATTATTCAAAATCATTACCTGTCAAACAATTCATTAGAGATCTCTTTCCAGCTCCTTATCTCACCCGACAAAGTCCAGAAGTTAAATCACTCCGTCTTCGTCTCAAGAAACACGAAGATCTCCCAACCTATGATGACATCCTAAAGCATCCATTCCTTCAAGAGAAGAAGGCTGGCTTTCTCTCAAAGATCATACCAAAGAAGCCTGTGACTGTAAAAAAGGTGGAAGAACCAAAGAAGGTTGGTACCTCAAGTGCTATCCGTCGTGCGAGAGCCGTGCTTCAGAAGGAAGCAGAAAAGAAGAAGGTTCCACTAAAGAGACCCGGTCTTGGGAAACGTGATCCATCTGTGATGAACCAAGTGCGAGAAATTGAAAAGCGCATTGCACCTATAGTTGAACAGGCCAAGAAAGTTCCAAAGGTCTTCATAAACAAAAATGGCGACCTCAAGATTGACAAGCGCAAATGTCGTCTCTATAAGAAGGAAGATCTCGCAAAGATGTTCAAGTTAGATCCCAAATTGACCAAGGAACAAATGTGTAAGTTCATAAAAAATATGTAATTCTATACTATATACACCAATGCGCCGACAAAAACTCGTTATGATTATTGTGGCCGCTATCGCCCTCTTGATTTTACTCCGTCGCGTTAATGTCACAGTCGGTGCGTCCGTTTCAAATGGAAAACAGTGGATTGTTTACGGGACCATGGGATGTGGTTGGACTCGTAAACAATTGGACTATATGAAGAAGAATGGAAAACCTCACCGATTTGTGGACTGTGATAAAGAGGGATGCTCAGGTATGGAAGCCTTCCCAACCCTCATCAGCCCAAATGGTGAAAAGACTGTGGGTTACAGTGAGATTTAAGCACGAACGATGCTCAAGGACAAAGCAAGGATGAAAGCATCAAGCATGGTGTTAATTGGCTTGAAGATGGTGATGTGCTTCACAAGGGATCGGTTCCACGCAAATCGGAGGACAAAGGTCGCGATGAGAATGTTGAGAATGAAGAGGAGAAGCTCAGTGAGCATATCCGACTTGGTTTCAGACTTGGCGACACGGTCAAGGACTTGCATTTTACTTAGTATCTATATTTTTTTCTATGCAAACTACAAATGAAGAATGACCTTCCTCTGAGTGGTTCTGAAAGAAAGTTTACCAACAAGCGTTGGGGGACTGCCACTGGTATAGGTAACAACAACTGTTACGCCTACGCGGTTGGTGACTATGAAGCCTATAGATGGCAAAAATCAATCCCAGGTGACCGTTCGGGTCTCTCAAATAAACCTAATGATTACACATCGTGTACTGGACTCCCCAAGGCTGTTCTTTCAGACAACCCTGGTAAGGTGTACCGAGTGAAGGCTAACGAGAAGTGTAAAAAGGGATACTACAAGGTTATGATGTTTGTATGTCCTGGAAGACCAACAAACTATATTCGTCAAGGAGACTTCCACTTCTATGTACAGCATGGTGTCGTTGAGTACCGAATCAAGCCTGGAGACACACAAGAATCTGTGGCAAAGTTCTTCAAGGTACCACTCTCTCGGGTAAAGCGTGCTGGTACATTTGCACCAAATAAACGGATTGTTATAAAAGCCAATGTTTTCAGCCACAAGCGGGGATGGGCTACGGGGCCACTTCTGGTTGATGCAAAGGGAAAGGCTATTAAAGATCCTCGTAAGGCTTCGAGAAACTATCCTGGGTTAAACTATGAGACCTACTGTAGCTCATTCTGCGTCAAGGATAAGGGAATCAAGGTCGGAAAGACTCACCCCAAGGTCAGCAAGAAGACTACCTAAATCCACTGTATTTTCAACATCAAAAGACATATCAAATATATCCATTATATTGAAAATGGCTTCACTCTCCAATGACACAGCGTTAGACTGCGCTGTGTAATTGTTCTGAACCGTCACTGTTACCTTAAATTGTGAAACGTCAAATATTTTTCTACATAGGGGACACGTATTCTTACCTTTACCTTTCCACTCCTCTAGACAGTGGGAATGAAACATATGTCCACATCGGATCGGAGGGTTGGTCCTCGTTGATCTGACGTCATTGAGACATATGGCACATTGCGACATTCTAGAGTATGGTTTTAAAGTTTTTACGAGAATTTAGCTCACCTAATACGTCTTGGACATATCGGTGTATCGGTCGCATGGGTCGCAGGTGGAGCGAGATTGTTCTTGAATCTTGTTGAGGAGTTCTGGACCTTGCTTTTGGAGAAGTTGACGGTAGCTGTAGTTATCTTCGAGGGCGATGCCATTTTGGTTCATGATGTAGTTGTTGGTGAGTTGGGCTGAGGAGTTGAGGGTGAAGCATCGCCCATCTGCCATTCCAAGTCGTTGAGACATCTTTATTAAAATACAATTAGAAATTAATTTGGATTAGCTCCATGACGTTCCTGGGAAAGTGAAAGTATATGTATCTGCTTCAGTGGTGATAGCTGGCGTTTCTTTAATAACAGTTGTACCATCGTCACCAAGAACAACAGCCTTGATACCAATTGCACGCTCTTTGCAACAATTAGTTCTATTAGTAATCACAATCTTCTTGATTTCTTTCACTGAACCCAAATCAATTAACATATTATCCTTCTCTGTATTTATTGGATCTGGGCATGCAGTGTGGGCAAAATTTGTCATATTACCGTCGGTAAGGTTTGCCAATGGAAAAGATGACAAACTTTCGCTACCCGTAACAGTCTTACCAGATGCCAAGTTTGTTCCATCTTTATCAAATACTTGCACCTCGGCAAGATTAATTATAGCGTTTTTACTGCAGAAATCACCGGTATGACTTGGGTTACTAACGACAGTCTGTTCAATTTTCACATAACGACCTTTTGGTGGGCCACTTGGGGTCGTAGGACCAGTGGTGGTCTTCTCCTCGTCACCACCCATCATGAGCATGGCCGCTGAGGAAGATGAGCAGCATAACATCATCAACCCAAAAATGGCAATGATAGCACCTTGAGACATCTTTATTATAAATTACATCGATATTAAAAATTAATTTGCCTATTCGTAATCGTCTGGAGCCATGAGCTGAAACCCTTTGCCCTCAAGTGTTCAACCATGGGTTCACATCTGTGTCCTAAAAATACATCAAATACATCGGTCTCTGTGGTGGGGGAAACACGGATTTCTGGATCGTCGTTGATGTGTTGATTGATAATATTGTACCCAAAGGCAATCTCCTTGAGGGTCTCCGCGCCAGTGATGATAATCTTGCCAGTTGAGAAGATACTCGTTGTGATTTCTTTCATATCTTGGGCTGGTTTAAACTTGATTTTCACTGCGCTGTACCTATCGGGTTCAAAGGAAACTTTAAAGATATCCGAGTAGTTTTCAAAGTGCCGTGCCACACGCATCAGATTGATGTTGTAGTTGAGGCTGAAGTTGGAGTTGATCATGACAACTCTGAAGGAGTCCACGGGCATTTCAACTTCCATTCCCAAAAAAGTCTTGAAGATGTAGGTCAGTTGGGTAATGATGCGCTTACAGTCAAAGAGGTCGCAACACCCTGCCACTTGTATGGAACCATTGGGGAACACCTTGACAGACTTGGTACTGTAGGTGTCGTGGTAGGTGAGGGTCACTTGGTTGTAGAATGTAGTGGGTTTCAACTTCCACTCAAAGCCTGCGTCACCCCCCGTACCAACGCGTCTCAACTTGTAGGATCCCATTTCCTCGAAAATGCCACGGAGTTTTTTAATATCAATGTCTTGGATAAAGCTTGAGACCATAGTGATTGTCGTAATCTTTATCCAAGAAGGTCTTGTCTCCTCGGGGAGTTCCTTCCTAAACTCATCAAGGGTGAGAAGGTAGGAGAAACTGTTATTGGCGATAGCTGAATACATTTCTTTACTTGAGTTTTAAGGTGGGGTGGGGTGACTTAGGTTCTTAAGCTTCTTCATCAGATGGAAAAGTAAATGTTGTAAAATTAGCATCAGTTTGTCTATTGGTAACTACAGTAGTTTCCGCGATAACCGTTAATCCATCCTCACCTAATATGACAACTTTTGTACCTTTAAGGCGATCTTTGTTTGCGTTATTGGTACCCCGATTTCTAATTATTACATTCTTAATACCAGTCAAAGCACCCAAATCAACCATAAAATAATCAAAATCTTCACCTGGTATAACATCACCTCTCGTACGAGCATATGTATCATGCTCAATAATACCATCCGTAAGACTTCCGTAAGCTTGAATACCGTGGTCTGGATTACTTACTACAGGTTTATTTAAGGCAACGTTTACATCATTCTTATCATATACTTCAAGTTCTCTCAAAATCAATGCTCTATCTGCTACAGTCTGTATCACTTTTACAAATCTTCCATTTGGGAAACCTTCTTCCGTTTTTATTGGGGCTGGAGCTACGACTAGAGCTACGGCCGGCCCCGTGGATGGCCCCGCGGATGGTCCCAAACTTGGTTCCTCATCCTTCATCATTTTGAAATACACGGCAACTCCTACGATCACGAGTAATAAAACAATAACCCCGATAATGATTGGAGTCTTAGACATCTTTTATATATTACTTAGAGATTATATCCTCATGTAGATCAAAATGACCTCCTTCATCAAGTCGGCTACGGCCGTACACGACATCGACTCCGATCTGGAGTATGTTGAGATTGTGTATGAACGTTTCATCCGTGGTAAGGGTTACGAGACATACAAGGACTACATACATACGAGACCCCTCGCGGACTGGGTTGTGCTCACCTCCAAAACACAATCTATTCCATATGAAAAGTTCCTGGACACAATGTGCGAAAAGACCCTCGAGGTTCGTCAAAGGATGGCAGAGTTGGCCCTCGAAAACATTCTTGCCGATAAGAGGAGTGTACACACCTACATTCGGACAGCCCACGCGAGTACGATATTGGATCCCAGCTTCCAGCCACCTTGGATTAATGTGAAGAGTGCTTGGCAGAGGGAGTTTCTTAGGAAGTTTTGTGAAGATACACTGTCCGACTTAATACAAAGGTCTACGGACGAATCACGACTCGAGTACTTTTTTAACGTGTTATGTAATATAGAATGGTGAGAATGAAGAACGCGAGAATTAATGCACCAATAATGGATAACTTGGGGTTATTCGCGACCCCAATGACAGCGCGTTGAACAAATGTTCTATCGTTCTGCGTATACCCAACATCTATGTTTCGTCGTGGATACAATGGTCTAGATAAAGAACACTCACCCTTAGATTCTGCACAGAGACCATAGTCGCAATACACACTACGTGTCTGCTCTGGAATACCAGGTTCACTTTGTATTTCAGTAAAATCCTCAAAGTTACCCGTCTGTCTCACACCTCCTGGAAGGGAGAAATCGTGGGAGACAAATGGATTCACATCGTTGATGGCATCTTCGTCATCGAGCATATACTTACTCATAATTACTTTTACTTCAGATTATATTTTTTAGTCTTCATTTTGGAACGATGTTCTTCCCACATTTTGTCTAGGTCAACATCCAACATATGTGCCAGTTGGAACAGGTAACTAAACACATCACCCATCTCCATCATCACGTCTGTACCCCTCTCCTTCTTGAGGCCAGTCTTCTTGTACGTCTTCTTGTATTGACGAATAGCCGAGGCAAGTTCACCAAATTCCTCGGTGAGTAGGAGCCACACCGTGTCTACAGCAGCGCGGTCCCAACCCTTAGATTTACATACTTTTTCAGTCTCCGATTTATAGTAATTCAGGCTCATCTTATCAGTGTAGGGACGCAAAACTTTAATTGAATCCAATCTGGTTGTTGTAACCAATCTTTTTACCAACAGTACTGGTGTTGATTGGTTGGTCAAGTGGCATAGATATGGTATCGATGTCTTGGACATACGCCATATATTGAGACACACCAGTCTGGATCTGACCCAAGGCGGTTTCAATCACACGGGCGTTCATCATCTTGACTTGTTCATTCACGCGAGAGTGATGGTCACCAGAGTTATTGATGAACACAACGCGCATGATACTGTACAAGTCATCTGGGTTTTGACGATCAATCGCGATCCCAGTCTTATTCTTGAACGCCTGACGGATTCCGCGCTGGAGAAGATTTTGGTTGAACTCGGAAAAGAATAGGGTATTGAGTGGAGTCTCACACTGCTTGAGGGAATCGAGGTGGAGGTTGTCACACATTTAATATAGACCTGGAAAAAAAAACTCTGTAAATACTAAATGTTGAACATCGCTGACTTCGATGAGGCATACAATGGCAAACCCATAAATGTTGAGCAAATCCCATGCCAACCCCCAACCTGCTTCGTCGGCTCGTATGCTCCAGTGAGCAAGGCCGGTGAAGAGGGTCCATTCTTTGTTAACTCATACCTTCTCCAGAAGGATCGCAAGTTTGAAACCTTTGGGACTGTCAAGGTTACAAGTGGTGATCTTGAGAAGTGCCGCAAGTAAGTTAAAAATAAAACAAGTAGAATAGTTAATAAACATGAGAGTCGTTAAGCGCTCAGGTCGTATTGAGGATATGAAATTTGATAACATCACCAATAGGATCAAGAATCTAACGTATGGACTCTCAGAAAATTGTGACTCGTCCAAGGTCGCCCAACAAGTTGCCTCATCCCTCTATGATGGGATCACCGCTCAGGAGATTGATACCCTCTCAGCTGAAATCTGTGTCGGTATGATTACCTCAGAACCAGACTATGAAATTCTCGCAACTCGTATCATCGCGAGTAACATCCAGAAGGTGTGTCCCAACAACTTCCACATTGCCATGAAGAAGTTGGCTAAAGCTGGTATCGTCACAGAGGAAGTTGCACAGATTGCGGGTCGTGTGAGGGACGACATCGATACAAAGCGGGACTATGACTTTGGCTATTTTGGTCTCAAGACCTTGGAGAAGAGTTACCTTCAGAGGCTCGATGGTATCCTGATGGAAACACCCCAATATATGTTTATGCGGGTCTCAATCGGTATTCACGGGGAGGATATCCCCGCCGTGTTGGAGACCTATGACAAGATGTCTAAGGGTATGTTCATCCACGCAACACCAACCCTCTTCAACGCAGGTACACCAAGGCCCCAAATGTCCTCATGTTTCCTAATTGCAAATAAGGGTGACTCTATCGACGGTATCTACGGCAGTCTCACAGAGTGCGCACAAATCTCAAAGTGGGCTGGGGGTATCGGTATGCACATCCACGATGTGAGAGCCAATAAGTCTCGTATTCGGGGGACAAATGGCCAATCTGATGGTATCATTCCAATGCTTCGTGTATTTAACGCCACGGCGAGGTATGTAAACCAGGCCGGTCGTCGTAAGGGGTCAATCGCGGTGTACCTGGAACCGTGGCACGCGGATATCATGGACTTTTTGGAGTTGCGCCTCAATCAGGGGGATGAAGAAGCTCGCTGTCGGGATCTCTTCTCGGCTCTGTGGATTCCAGATCTCTTCATGAAGCGTGTTGAGGAGGGTGGCCAATGGTCTCTCTTCTGCCCAGATAAGGCACCGGGGCTCTCCGACGCCGTGGGTGAAGAGTTTGAAGCCCTCTACACAAAGTACGAGGAAGAGGGACGAGCCAATGCCACTGTGCCAGCCGCCGATGTGTGGAAGGCTATTCTCAAGTCACAAACAGAGACTGGAACGCCATACATGCTTTACAAGGACGCATGTAACACAAAGAGTAATCAAAAGAACTTGGGGACAATTAAGAGCTCCAATTTGTGTACGGAAATTATCGAGTACACTGATAAGGATGAGACTTCTGTCTGCAATCTGGCGTCAATCGCCCTTCCCAAGTATGTCAATGAAGAGACTCGCACTTTTGATTATGAAAAGCTTCATGAGATCACAAAGATTGTCACCAAAAATCTAAATAGGGTTATCGATAGAAATTTTTATCCCGTGGAGACTGCGCGAAAGTCTAATATGCGCCACCGACCCATTGGTCTCGGTGTCCAAGGTCTCGCGGATGTATTTATTTTGTGCCGACACGCATTTGATTCTGATGAGGCCAAGGCAATGAATGCTCGCATTTTTGAGACAATGTATCACGCAGCCCTCGAGGCAAGTTGTGAATTGGCAGGGGGTGAGGGAGCTTACGAGACATTTGAGGGATCTCCAGCGTCCCAAGGTATCCTCCAATTTGATATGTGGGAGGGGGAGGCAAAACTCAACTATGACTGGGACGCCCTAAAGGAACGCATCAAGGAAGTGGGTCTCCGTAACAGTCTCCTCATGGCACCCATGCCCACAGCCTCTACAGCTCAAATCTTGGGTAACAATGAATGTTTTGAGCCATACACAACTAACATTTATTTGCGACGCACCCTCGCGGGTGAGTTTGTTGTTGTCAATAAGCACCTCGTTGAGGATCTCAAGAAGATTGGTCTCTGGTCAAAGGACATGAAGGATCTCATGGTGAAGGCGGGTGGCTCCATCCAAAATATTGTGGATATCCCAGATGATATTAAGAACCTCTACAGAACCGTATGGGAAATCAAGATGAAGGATGTCATTGATATGGCTGCGGATCGTGGTCGCTTCATCGATCAGTCACAAAGTATGAACCTCTTCATGGAGAGCCCTACCCTCTCAAAGTTATCCTCCATGCATATGTACGCATGGAAGCGGGGTCTCAAGACGGGGATGTACTATCTGAGATCCAAGGCGAAGGCGCGACCAATTCAATTCAGCCTCGAACCCGACTGCGTGGCGTGTTCAGCTTAAAGTTTTGATTGGATATTCAAATAGCATAATGTCTAAGATCAGTGACGCTATTGAAAATTTGGAAATTGCCGAGTTTAACAACAGAAAGATTGTCCTCTCCACAAAGGAGGGGACGCCGATGCGAATTCAATTTCCACGGTTGTATATGCCTTTTGGGGTGTCGGGTTTCGTACCAGAAGTGGGCCCGACCAAATACAACGTAGACTTGGCTCTCAAGGGGTATGATGAAGAGGGGAGTTATATTAAAAAGTTCTACGAATCCCTAAAGCAAATCGAGGACAAGATTATCACCGCTGTGGCCGAACAAAGTGAAAAGATCTTTCAAAAGAAGCACACCAAGGAGGAACTCCTCCCAATGTTCAACTCAAATATTAAGGAAAGTCCTGATCGCGAACCAAAGTTTCGTGTCAAGGTTGACACAGATCACAATGAGATGATTAAGGCGGCAGTCTATGACGCAAATAAGAATGCCATCAAGACTGAAGTTTCAAATGGTCTCTATGCAAGAAATAGTGGACATGCTATTGTTGAACTCAATAGTGTCTATTTCTTGAATAAAAAGTTTGGATGTACTTGGAAACTTAATCAGTTGGTCGTCTATGAACCACAAAACCTCAAGGGCTTCCAGTTCCAAATCTAATATAGGGGTCGGTACGCGCGGCTACCAGGTCTGTTGTAGTACGCTGGCACTGGGTTGTAGTTACGTCGTCCACCGCGAGTATTTGTGTAGAACGCATTACCTGCGGTTTGGTAGATACGGTTCTTTCTCTCGTCAACATAGTTGGTTGCCGCAGCTCTGGCTTGATTTCGGTAGTCATACGCCAAACCCCGTGCGTTTCTCTTAAGGTCTCTGGCCATACCACGCGCTTCTCTCTTAACGTCACGCACTGCCGATCTGGCCATACCCCTGGCCATACTTTTAGCTAACATACCCGCGAGGGCTGCCATTATATTTACTTATTATTACTATTTTTATTGAGGAGAAGAAGGTGATATATGATTTGAGCCTCTCTAAGAACTTTGCCCTGAATTTTGGTAAATCTCTTAGGGTCCAAACCTAACTTAATCTTAGCCAACTTGACAGACTCGTCCCACTTTGCAAGTGTCATGCTTATAGTATTACATCATTTTTTTAATCTTCTTCTTGTAGTCCTTTGTGCCCTCCTTGGGTTGGAGCGCGAACTTACCCTTCTTTGGCTTGAAGACCTTGGTCAAGTGCTTCTTACCTTCTGACTTCATGCGCTCAAGGGCAGCCTTGTGAGCGGCAACTGACTTGATTTGGCCATCCTTTGGATCCAACATGAGATCCTTGGCGCGGAGGCCTCCTGTGGTCTTATTTGCGGTCCCGTGGAAAACTTCAGCGCGACTTCCGATTAGCTTGGTTGACATCTTTGTATACATTAGGCTCGGAATATTTTCTTGATATCCAAGATTGAAATTTTTTCAGTAGTTCTCTTGACTGGAATCTGTTTCTCAATTCTCTCATCATTGAGGACTTTTGAACACACGATGGATTTGTGACCTTGGAGAGCCATCATTTCTTCCTCCACACTCACAAATGTATCTGTCTCCTTGTAAATTAACTTTTTAACATACACCGGCTTTGTCTGTCCTGTACGGTGACTACGTCCCACAGCTTGAAGTTCCGTCGCAGGATTCCAGGATGGTCCCGTAATATAAACACGCGTTGCCTCTTGAAGATTGAGTCCCTGACCTCCCGACTTGATTTGAATAATGAAAACAGATCCCGGAGGCGCTTTTTTGAACGCAGTCACCTGATTGTCACGCTCCTCTTTGGGGACCGAGCCATCAATCCTAAAAGTTGGACACTCCATATTCTTTTGAATGTAGTCCATCTCACCCCTGAACTGACAGAAGACGAGGGTCTTCTCGTCTGGGTGAGAATTAATCATACGAAAGAGGGTCTCCATTTTGTTTGATCTACCAATCCACTGCTCTGGTTGTGTTTTGTTTTGCTTGGCAATCCCATCTAAGTACATCTGTGGAAGAATACAGCATTGTCGCGCTCTCAATAAACACTCAAGAATAACCATATTTTTTGAATTGAGACTGATGGCATTCTTGAAGGCATCCCTAATAGTTTCTTGAGCATCTTGGAACACAAACTCATACAATTGTCTCTCATCTGGGAACATATCAAGTTCCACATTCTCAAAGTGGCACGGTGGAAGTTCCAGTCGTGTATTAATTTTCGCAAGATCATCCTTGGTTCTACGAAGGATGTAAATGTCTTGGATCTTGTTAGTCATGCCTTGTACGAGGGATTTCTCAATACCAAGGAATGCACAAAGAGATACAAAGTCGTTCATAGAATTGAAAACGGGGGTACCAGTCACAATCCATCTGATATCCGTGTTGAGCCTACACACGCTCTTGAAGAGTCTTGAAGACTTGTTCCGAATTTCGTGGGCTTCATCCAAGATCACACGATCCCATACATACATATGAATAGGGGTATCTTCCGGAGTTGAGAGGAGTGAATATGGTGTAATAACGACATCATGTTCAAGGATATCCGTAAGAGATCTCTTTGGTCCATCAAATACACCGACGGATAAATGTGGAGCAAACTTCCCAATCTCATTTGCCCACTGTGTAATGATGCTCTTCGGTACGACGACGAGTGTGCGTCTTTTGGGATTTCCCAACATCGTAGCAATCAATTGTGCACTTTTTCCCAATCCCATTTCATCACAGAGAAAGCCACCCTTAACGGGGCCAGAGGTTTGGTTCTCCATGGTGAGCATCCAAAGGACACCTTCGCGTTGGTAGGGGGCGAATAGTCTACCATTGAAATTGTCCTTTGCACGGTTGTATTGTTCCTCAATAGTCATGGTTTTGGTTTGATTTTTACATAGGGGTGGTACACTTAGGTGGTTAAGAATATGTTCTATCTTCCGAAAAGTTATAAATTTATTACTAATAAAAAATTTTATAGTTAATGTATACTTCTAAAGTTTTGTCCTTAGAAAAATTTAGTTTTTTCAAGATTTACCGGAAGGTGGGTACATTTTTTATTAATTTTCTTTCTTTTTCTTTTCCTCATATTGTAGTCTCTTTTGTTCTTTGATTTTTTCTTTGTTTCTCTCATAGTACAATTTGTTTTGTTCTCTCACCTTGTCTTTGTTTTCTATTTTGTACATAAGTTTTGACAATTGAACTGGAGTTAGATTAGATGTATCTCTATCTTTAAGACCAACCATATTCTTTACATTTTTCTTGCGAACAACTTTATACTCACACCCTTCTGGTGGTTTGGGAAGTGTCACAGTCTCTTCTTCCATCTTAAACATATATGAGATTTTATCTTTAAGAATATTTTGTGTACCCATCTTCCGTAAATCTATAAAAATACCATCATGAAAAAAAATTATAGTTAATGTATACTTCTAAAGTTTTCCTCTTAGAAAAATTTAGTTTTTTCAAGTTTTGCCGGAAGACGAGGTACATTTTTTTTCGTATAACTCAAAAACTCCAGGAGAACAATTATTTCCAGGAGAATTATTTTCTCACACATGAGTATGGATCATCACCCAACTTCATTCCTCGTCCTTGACAATAAGGAACTCGGTACGTTTTGGGTAGGTCAAGCCAACATCAAACCTGGTGCGAATGACCGTGCAATTGGTGTAGATAAATTGATAGACAAATTGTCTTCTAAATACGAAGAAGAATATCCACATCTATGCTTTGATGTTGAGAGTATAGCATGTGAAATATACAAATTCCATGAATTAGAAAAATGGATTATAGATATGTTATATGAAATCAACCGGAGACCAATTAAACTTAGAGAACTTCATGAGTTATTAACAGCTGGTTGGATTGAAGGGGATTATACGACCAATTCAACCATACATGTATTACGAGTTAATAAAACACGAGAAGGTCTAAGAGATACTTATAAAAGACTTATTAGTGACTGGGAAGCCAAAGGTCTCAGATGTCTCAACACATTGAGATGTAAAACGGACAAAGAAAAGTATGAAGACAAGAAACAAGATCCCAATTTTATGTACAACAAAGCTCGTAAAGAAATTCTCCGCAAAATAAAGAAGACTGGAAAGATGCCAAAAGACGCAACTTTGGAGAAGTACCAGATTAAAGAAGATGAGATTAAAGAATCTATGGGTCGTAAAGGCATTATCTACAAGATCACAAGCCCTTCGGGGAAGGTTTATGTGGGGCAGACCGTGCGCTCTTTTGAAAAAAGAATACAAGAACACAGAGATTCAAAATCAAAATGTAGTGCAGTGAGGAACGCTATAGATAAGTACAAAGATCAAATGAAATATGAAATCATTGAGGATAATGTTCCACAAGAACAACTTGATGAGAGAGAAATACACTGGATAAAGGAGTTAAATTCTCTCAGACCAAATGGATATAATCTTAAAACAGGTGGTCGGTTTTATGAAGCCACACAGGAAATGTGTAATAATATGCGAGATGCCAAATATAAATCAAAAATTAGAAAAGATGGGTATTTAGGTTATGCGTCTCAATGGGGTAATACATTTTACCCGAGGATTAGGATTGATGATATTATCATCAATCTTTCGAATGGCGGATTTAGAACAGAAGAAGAAGCTATAGAAGTCCTGAAAGAATATACGAAAGATCCAGAGACCTTTACAATTGTTGATGGACCACTCAAGAAACCAGTTGGTTGTGTAACTATAGAAAATAATAGTTGGAGAGTTTCATGTAAGGGAAAAAAGTTGGGATCTTATAAAACCGAAGAAGAAGCTCGAGAAGCACTTGAAAGATATTTAAACGACCCAGAAAACTTTACAAAACCCAAACAAAAAGTTGGTACTATAAGTAAAGTAGGTAATAAATGGTCCTTATATTATTGTCATAAGTATTTGGGAACTTATTATATACAAAAAGAAGCTCAAGAAGCTCTTGAAAGGTATCTAAAAGATCCCGAAAATTTTCCAACATTCCAGAGAAATATTGGTTCTATACGTTGTAAAGGTAATAGATGGCAACTTAGATACAAAGAGAAACATATAGGATATTACGCCACAGAAGAAGAAGCCGAAGAAGCTCGTAAAGCTCTTGTTTAATCCTCAACATACACATCCTCGTCAGAAATTGGTTGAACTTCACATACGGGGGGTGGTACTTCCTTCTTCTTGCGAGTCTTCTTCTCCTTGGGCATAGGCAACTCATCAAGATGTTCTCTGTAGTAGAGAACCTTATCCCAGAATTCCCGCATCACAGGGAGATAAGTCTTGAACCATTCACGATCTCTTTTAACAACAGTGACACTAAACTCTTCTGGTCTTGGCCAATTTGTCTCAGCCGGTTTATATTCAATAAATCGTGCTTCTTCCAAATCTAAAATTTCCATACACAATTGTAATTGAGGCATGTAATGCGCTGGTACTACTCCGGGTTCAATCTTACGACTCATTGGACACTTGATTTCAATCAATAGCCCACTTTCACTGACACCATCAGGGCTTCCACCGAGAAACTTATGAACTGGGTGTGGAACCAATCCTATCTCATGTACGACCTCCCCGTATCTCTCTTCGAAGAGAATACGAGCCTCATCTTCGAATCGCTCACCATGTCTTGTGGCCTCATTGCCCATAAAACGAGGCCCTACACCACACTTCTTTCGAAGAAGGTCGTCAGGTGTCTCGTATTTATTCACACCGATGGCTGTCGCACAGTCCGAGGCAGTCAGGAGATTACCACGAAGAGCAAGCCATTCTTCGCTCTTCTGAGCTGCGTATTCCCGCTCAATCAGGGCTTTGACATTGGGATGCATATTAATGTATTATCGTTGGTAATTTTTAAGCTGTTCAAAGAACGCTCGAGCAGCCAATTGTTCGGCTTGCTTTTTACTCTTGGCTTGCCCCCTACCACCAAATTGACCATTAATATAGGCATCAATGTAGAAAATACCTTCGTGATGACCCACAACACGATATTCTGGCAAAGGTACATTCATAATTTGACAGTACTTCATGAGGT
>Ga0181605_10002845_pt1 | contig 14729 bp, 15 predicted proteins | sample 041ome_11_FD_148676 | JGI IMG/M metagenome (GOLD analysis project Ga0181605, IMG submission 148676) | Coastal salt marsh microbial communities from the Groves Creek Marsh, Skidaway Island, Georgia - 041411US metaG (spades assembly) | ecosystem: Environmental > Aquatic > Marine > Intertidal zone...
GGCCGAGACCCTTTGGCAGAACCTGCTAACGCTGCTCACCGATGTTTTTCGCCATCAGCCCCAGTGCGTGGTGCATCGGGATTTTCACAGTCGCAATATCATGTGCTTATCCGACGATCGCTTGGGAATCATCGATTTTCAGGATGCGGTGGTGGGTCCCGTCACCTACGACCCGGTCTCTCTATTAAAAGACTGCTACATTCAGTGGCCACGGCTTGATCAGCTCAGGTGGTTGGAGTCCCATCGACAAGCTTTGCTGTCCGCCGGTGTTGCGGTGCCTGATGAGCGCGCCTTTATCCGCGATTTTGATCTGGTAGGACTGCAACGGCACCTGCGGGTTTTGGGCGTGTTTGCGCGCCTTTGCCTACGCGATGGCAAGCCAGCTTATCTCAACGATTTGCCGCTGGTGTTGGACTACACCAGAGAGGCCCTGGCGCTTTATCACAGTGAGTCACCCATCGGCGCTTTCTCACTGTGGTTTGAGGATGAGGTCATGCCCCGCATTGCGGAGCAGGACTGGTATCAGCGCGCTGCCTCGGTGGTGAGGGGGTAGGGGGTTCCGGTGAAGGTGATGATACTGGCCGCGGGAGAGGGCCGGCGGATGCGCCCGCTGACCGATGCGACGCCAAAACCGCTGCTGCCCGTGAGAGGCAAGCCGCTACTGGCGCATCACATTGAGCGCTTGCGCGACGCGGGTTTTTTCGATTTCGTGGTCAATGCTGCTTATTTGGGAGAGCAGGTCGCTGAATTGTGTGGCGATGGCAGTCGCTGGGGTGTGCGCATCGAGATCTCGCGGGAGTCCGTGCCACTCGAAACCGCGGGGGGCATTATTCAGGCGCTGCCGCACCTCGGTGAGGCGCCCTTCGCGGTGGTGAACGGCGATATCTTTACGGATTTTCCTTTTACAGCGCTGCACGAGATGGTGGTCGACCCTAGCTGTGGGCACCTCATTATGGTGGATAACCCGGCGCACCACCCTGCGGGGGATTTTGTGCTCACGGAACAACACCTGTATCAACCGCCTCTAGCCAAGGGCGAGCGCGATGACGAGCGGGCGCCGGAGACCCTGACTTTCAGTGGTATTGCACTGTATGACCCGGCGTTCTTCGCCGGTTGCGTGCCCGGAAAACGCCCCTTAAAACCGCTTTTGGATCAGGCCATCGCCGAGGGTCGGCTCTCGGGCCAGTATTACGGGGGTGTTTGGAGTGATGTCGGCACACCGGAGCGCCTCGCCGCACTCAACGGGTGAGTCGCATCAACTGCGTTCAGGCAGTACCATTATAGGTAACGTAGTTTGAGTTAACGCTATGCAACCCTTTGTGATTGCGCCCTCCATTCTCTCCGCGGATTTTGCGCGGCTGGGTGAAGAGGTTGATCAGGTACTAAAAGACGGCGCCGACTGGGTGCACTTTGACGTGATGGATAACCATTACGTGCCCAATCTGACTATCGGGCCCATGGTCTGTAAGGCGTTAAGGGATTTTGGTATCGAAGCCCCGATTGATGTCCACCTGATGGTGGAGCCGGTTGATGCGCTGATTGGCATGTTTGCTGACGCGGGAGCCAGCGTCATCAGCTTTCACCCCGATGCATCTACCCATGTGGATCGCTCATTGCAAATGATCCGCGATGCCGGCTGTCAGGCGGGCCTGGTGTTTAATCCGGCGGCGGGCCTTGAGCCGCTGCGCTACGTGATGGATAAAATCGACCTGATCTTGTTGATGTCAGTTAACCCCGGTTTTGGCGGGCAGTCGTTTATTCCCTCTACGCTGGATAAATGTCGCGCCGCGCGGGCACTGATTGACGATGCGGGCTTGCCGATTCGCCTCGAGATTGACGGCGGAGTGGGGCCCGGCAATATTGCCGACATCGCGAGGGCAGGCGCCGATACGTTCGTTGCCGGTTCGGCGATTTTTAACCAGCTCTCCTATGAAGCCGCTATCAATGAAATGCGCTCAGCGCTAGAGGGCGTCTAGTTGGCGTGACCCGCACTATCACCTTTGATGCGTTTGAGCGGCTGGCTGCGCAAGGCTTTAACCGCGTTCCGGTGAGCCGGTCAATACTCGCCGATACCGAGACGCCGCTTTCTACCTATAACAAGCTGGCGAGAGGGCAGCGATCATTTTTGTTCGAGTCGGTGCAGGGCGGGGAGCGGTGGGGGCGTTACTCCATTATTGGACTGCCCGCCAAAAGGTGGCTCTCGGTCTCAGGTAAGGTCCTCACGGTTTATGAGGGCGACGAGCCGGTTGAAGAAATGCACACCGAGGATCCTCTCTCTGAGTTTGATCAGATTCGCGCGCGCTACCACAGCGCGCCCCGGCCCGATTTGCCTGTGTTTCACGGTGGCTGGGTGGGGTACTTCAGTTACGACACCGTGCGCTATGTCGAAAATCGACTGGCGCAGTCGGCACCCCCGGACGATATGGCACTTCCCGATCTGTCGCTGATGCTGTCTGAGGAAGTGGTGGTGTTCGATAACCTCGCGGGTGCGCTTACCCTGATTATCAATGCTGATGTCTCTGAGCCAAACGCTTTGGCCGATGCGATTGCACGGCTTGACTCTCTGGAGGCGCAATTGTCCGTCGAGGGAGCGCCACTAGAGCCGGTATCGCTCGCGGAAAGCGACACCAGCGAGATCAAGTCGCGCGCGCATTTCGCTACTGATCAAGCGACCTTTGAGGGGTGGGTTGAGCGGATCAAAGAATACATTCTTGCTGGTGATGTGATGCAGGTGGTGCCATCCCAGAGAATGACGCTGCCTTTCGATAAATCGCCGCTGACCTTGTACCGCGCGCTGCGGCACCTGAACCCCTCGCCGTATCTGTATTTTGTGGATCTGGGTGAAGCTCAGATAGTCGGCTCGTCACCGGAGATTCTGGTGCGCCTTGAGAAGGGTGAGGTGACAGTGCGACCGATTGCAGGCACGCGCAAGCGGGGCCGCGATGCGGAGGAGGATGCCGCTCTCGCTCAGGAGTTGCTGAGCGACCAGAAGGAAATCGCCGAGCATCTGATGCTGATTGATTTAGGTCGCAACGACGTCGGGCAAATCGCCGAGCCCGGCTCGGTAGCGCTCACCGAAAATATGGTGGTGGAGCGTTACTCTCATGTGATGCATATCGTATCGAACGTATCTGCCAAGGTGCGTGAAGGTGTGGGCCCGATGGATGCGCTTAAAGCCACTTTACCCGCGGGTACGCTGAGTGGCGCGCCAAAACTGCGTGCGATGGAAATTATCGATGAGCTGGAGACAGTAAAGCGCGGTATTTACGGCGGCGCGGTAGGGTATGTGTCTTGGTCTGGAGAGATGGACACTGCCATTGCCATTCGCACGGCGGTCATCAAGGACAACCAGCTCCGGATTCAGGCAGGGGCGGGTGTCGTAGCAGATTCTGTGCCCAGCTCGGAGTGGGAAGAGACCCTCAACAAGGCTCGCGCCATGTTACGTGCAGTAGCGATGTGTGAAGAGTGATGCCTTTGGTTTACGCCATAATTCGCTGAACAAAAAAGCGGTGCACTAAGATCTCACTCAGAGCTACATATTTGTGGCGGGTGGAATTAGAGCTCGAAAAGCGGCCTGGTATCAGCGCTTTTCTATTGAGGTAATCTCGAAGCCTTGCGTAGCTGTGCGCCACTCGAGCGATATGTCGTAGTACTCGCCGTCAATTACCGCGCCGCGGATTGTCAGGCTTTTACCCAAGCCTGATATGCCAGCCCATCCCAGTTCAATGGTGTCATCTGCGCTAATAAATCCTTTCTGAAAACGGGTCACGCCAAACTCCACGTCACGCTCGGTTACCGATCCAAAAGTATCTGTGACTCTCACGCGCAGAGTGTGATCGCCTTTGCCGAGCCCATTAAAGTTAACGGCCGAGGCGTACCCCGAATTGTCGGCGTTTTCGATGTTTTGAAACAGATTGCCTACGTCGCGTCTGAGACCGCCATAAGGAATATCGAAGCGATATTCATCATCAACGAATACTTCAACGCGCTCAATCGGATTGCTTGACACCGCCCAGCCACGGACCATGCCAATGCCGGAGTGCATACCTCCCGCACTGGGTTCTTCGATCGCCAGTCGCAGGTCGGTTACAGCGCTGAATTCAACAACGTAAGCGAGCGGAGTATTGCCATCGAGGTCGTTCCACTGCCCTGCAGCACCTAGGTCGTAAAAAGGTTCAGGCCAATCGCCCAGTCCCATGGCAAGGGCGTCCTCGTCTCCAGTGGCGCTGTCGGGCTGCACGCCCCAGTTGGTGAACAAGCCGCCCACGGGGTTGCCGTTAAAGTCGCCTTCCCAGAACTGATCGCCGTTATCAGACCACACCCACTGGCCTTCCTGGGCTTTATCGGATCCTCCTAACCAGATAAAAGGTGTGTCGGACCCGTCTGCTGCGAGGCTTGCGGCGAGCTGCGCTTCAGAAAGGTGCGCCATCACAGCGTCCAGAATTGCGGTGTTTTCGCGGGCCGAATTGATGCGGGCCAAGTAGCCCTGCTGACCCGCGAGCTGCATCTCGGCTGCAGCCGCGGAGGCCTCTTCCCAAGTGGCGGATGTCGCAATGATCTTGTAGGTGTGGCCGCCAAACTCGAATATTGTGTCCGCCGGCGCGATCTGCGCAGCCAGTGCCAGCGGTATCAGGGCGAGTTGTCGGAGTATGTTACGCACGGTGCTGTGAGTCTAAAGTCCAAAAAGCCTGTCAACATAACACCGAGGCAATGCGCGCACCAGTGCATCCATACCTTAATGACGCGCGTTCACGCGCTCTTATTCCGCAAACCAAGCATCGGCGGGCCTGAATTGGCAATAATGCCAACAGACTGCCGAGCAGGGGGTAGGCCCAGGCTGCTTTCGAGCGGGATTTTAAGGGCGCTTCCTGTTCAGGCGCTGGCTACGTCGGCACGTTGCGTCGCGATATGCTCCCCCCAGCCGTGGTTAGCGTATTGGGTTGAGCGCTGAAATGAATGAATTTAGAGGCAAATAGATGCAATTACGATATTTTGATGAATTTTGATGACATTTTTCGAATTTTTTCGAATTTTTGTCCGCGTTTGCAGACTGTGGCACAATGCCGCGCTTTCTCCGGCCGCTGAGTCGGGCAAGCGCGTCTCGTGAAGACAGAAACAGATCCGCGTCAATGGTATTCAGGGCTAAGGGTCCTCGCCGCCAGAGAGCAACCTATATGGCTACCCAGTGGCAGACCTGTTTGAAGAGCAATCGATGATACTGATGGTCGACAACTACGACTCGTTTACCTGGAACGTGGTCCAGTACCTGTGGGAGTTGGGTGCCGATGTTGACGTGCAACGCAACGACGCCATCTCGGTGGCGGAGATTGAGGCAAAGGCCCCTCGCGGAATTTGCATTTCCCCCGGCCCCTGTTCACCCACCGAAGCCGGTATCTCAATGGAAGTCATTCGGCATTTCGCAGGCAAGCTACCCATCCTGGGCATTTGCTTGGGCCTGCAAAGTATCGGCGCGGTCTTCGGTGGAAAGATTGTGCGGGCGCAGCAAGTGATGCACGGTAAAACCAGTCCGATTCACCACAACGGAGTGGGCGTGTTTACTGATCTGCCCAGCCCTTTTACCGCCACGCGGTATCACAGTCTGGTGGTTGATGCGGGCACCTTGCCCGATTGCCTCGAGGTGACTGCCTGGACCGCCTACGAATCCGGTGAGCGTGAGGCGATTATGGGACTGCGTCATCGCGAGCTCGATGTCGAGGGCGTACAGTTCCACCCGGAATCCATTCTGTCCGAGCATGGCCATGCCTTGCTGGAACGATTTCTGGCACGGTGTGCCTGAGGAGACGCTGCGCATTCCATGTGTAAAGCGCGCAATACGCGTTGCACCATGACTTTCGCAATATGATGCCCTATGAATAGTAGCAGTCAGCAATCGATATCCATGGCCACGGCGCTCAACGAGCTCGTTAACGGCTTCTCGCTCTCTAAAGCGGCGATGCGCGACGTCATGACACAGGTGATGAGCGGTGACGCTACCCCCGCGCAGATCGGTGCCCTATTGGTGGCCCTCAGAATGAAGGGCGAATCGATCGAGGAAATCACCGGCGCCGCCGAGGTGATGCGGGAATTGGCCACGCCAGTGGCCGTAACCACGCCAAACCTGATCGATCTGGTAGGTACGGGGGGGGACGGCGCCAACCTGTTTAACGTATCTACCGCGGCGACCTTTGTCGCGGCTGCGGCCGGCGCTGCGGTGGCAAAACACGGTAACCGGTCGGTGTCGAGCAGCAGTGGCTCTTCTGATGTATTGGATGCACTGGGGGTCTGTTTGGAACTGACGCCCGAACAGATTGCGGAGTGTGTGGCCTCGACTGGCGTTGGATTTCTCTTTGCGCCTGCACACCACAGTGCCATGAAACACGCGATCGGGCCGCGTCGAGAGCTCGCCATGCGCACCCTGTTCAATGTGCTGGGGCCGCTGACCAACCCGGCGTCTGTTCAGCGCCAGGTGCTGGGTGTCTACGATGCAGCGCTCTGCGAACCGCTGGCCCAGGTGTTGCGCGAACTGGGCAGCATCCATGCACTGGTGCTGCACAGCGACGATGGTCTCGACGAAATTTCGATTGTCGCGCCTACCCGTGGATACGAATTGAAGGAGGGTGCGATTCACCCGATCGAGATCATGCCCGAAGATTACGGCCACGCCCACGCGTCCCTCGATGGGCTTCAGGTGTCGACGGCGGCGGAGTCAGCGACACTGATTCGCGCCGCGCTGGGCGGCGAGCCGGATTCAGCTCCCGCCAAAGCCCGCTCCATCATTACCCTGAACGCGGGGGCTGGTATTTACGTATCGGGCAAAGCCGCGACCTTGAGCGAGGGCATGATTGCCGCCGAGGCCGCAATCTCGTCAGGAGCGGCGCTCGCGAAGCTGGAGGCTTTTGTCGCCCTTACCCAGCAGCTGGGTCAGGCATCGGGAGCAAAAGCATGAGTACCAAGCTCACCACTCCCACGGTGTTGAAGACGATCTTTGATCGCAAGCAAGAGGAGGTGGCTTTAAGGCGGCACTATCGCCCTCTCGAGGAACTCCAGCGAGCGGCGGTGGCGATGCCGCCCTGTCGCGGCTTTCGGCGGGCGCTGGCAGATCAGGTAGCGGCGGGAGAGCCCGCGGTGATTGCCGAGGTTAAAAAGGCGAGTCCCAGTAAAGGGGTGATACGAGAGGATTTTCACCCGGCCGAAATCGCCGCGAGTTATGAACAAGGTGGCGCTGCCTGTCTCTCGGTGCTGACCGACATCGATTTCTTTCAGGGGGCAGACGCTTACCTACAGGAGGCGCGCGCTGCCTGCGCACTGCCGGTGCTCAGGAAGGACTTTACCCTCGATCCTTATCAAATCTGGGAAGCGCGGGCGCTCGGTGCAGACGCGATTCTGCTGATCGTGGCGTGCCTCGACTTGCCGGTTTTACGCTCGCTTTATGACTGCGCCATGGAGGCGGGCTTGGATGCCTTGATCGAAGTTCACGATTCAGTTGAGCTCGATGAGGCGCTCACACTGGGTGCGGATATGATCGGTATCAACAATCGTAACCTGCATACTTTTGAGACCTCCCTCGATACCACCCTCGATCTTCTGGCGCGGATCCCGGCCGGGGTACAAGTGGTAACCGAGAGCGGTTTTAGCACTCCCGAGCAGGTTGCCAGGATGCGTGCGCGAGGTGTGCAGTCGTTTTTGATCGGCGAGGCCTTTATGCGCGCCAAGGACCCGGGTTCTGAACTGAAGCGACTGTTTGCCGCTTAGCGGGCGACAGAAAATGGATAGGAGTGAGTAAAAGATGCAGGGCACCGTTAAGTGGGTCGATGGCGCGATGTTTGTCGGCGAGTCCGGGTCGGGTCATGCGGTGGTAATGGATGGCCCAGAGGATCTCGGCGGGCGTAACCAATCGCTGCGACCGATGGAGATGTTATTGCTGGGCACCGGTGGCTGCGCGCTCTATGACGTGGTCAGTATGCTCAAGAAGTCCCGGCAGCACATTACTGACTGCCGGGTTGAGCTCCATGCCGAGCGGGCGGATGCGGTACCGGCGGTCTTTACCGAGATGCGGCTTCATTTTGTGGTGTCCGGGTTTGGCCTGCGGGAGGCGCAGGTGAAGCGTGCGGTGGAGTTGTCTGCCGAAAAATACTGCTCCGCCTCGATCATGTTCACCCAGGCGGGCGTGACTGTGTCACACAGCTATGCGATTGAGGAAGCCGCGGGTCCTGAGGGAGATGCTCAGACCCAGTAAGTGGTGCGGGTCATGAGCTTGCTGGCAAGACTCATCACATCCTTCACCGGGCGGGGAAATTCCTGCCCCCCATGGGAGAGCGCCTCTTCTCCATGGCGCTCTTCATCCGTGAGCATTTGCTGCAAGATCAGCTGGGATTTTCGATCTTCACCGGGTAGGGCCTTGAGGTGGGCTCTAAGATGGCTGGCAACCCGTTCTTCGGTGGCGTGCACGAATCCCAAACTGACCCTGTCTCCTGCCAGCGCGGTCGCCGCCCCCAGCGCGAAGGACGCCGCATAAAAGAGCGGATTCAACCGACTGGGTGCTGTTTCCAGTTCGTTCAGGCGCGCCTCGCACCAAGCCAGATGGTCAGCCTCTTCCTGCGCGGCGGAGATCAGTTTTTCCCGGGTTGCCTCCGAGCGCGCAACGAGTGCCTGGCCCTGATAGAGCGCCTGGGCGCAGACCTCGCCGGTGTGATTAACCCGCATCAAGCCACCCGCGTGTTCGCGCTCTTGCGCGCTGAGGGGCGGCTCCTTATGCCCTGCTGCGGGCGAGGCGCGAGACGGGCCCTGGGCGCTGGATGTTGATCGCGCGGTCAACTCTCGCAGGCGCTGATCCACGGTGCTCAGCAAGCGGTCAATGCCACTTAGGGTGCGTCGGGATGCGGAGGTCGTTACGTCACTCATGGTCCAAGCTTAACGGTCTATGGCCCGCCAACCAATATCGCGGCGGTAGGTCATATCTTGCCAGTTGATCTGATCGACCCCTGCATAGGCATTGGCAATGGCGTGGGCAATGGAGTCTCCCAAGGCACTGACACATAACACCCGCCCACCATCGGTGACCGTCGCTGGGCCCGCTGTCCGGGTTCCGGCGTGAAAGACTTTGGTGGTCTTGGGCCAGTTAACGTCGAGGCCGGAGATCGGGTGTCCCTTTTCATAGTCGCCGGGGTAGCCACCTGCGGCGAGAACCACCCCCACTGCCGGGCGCGGATCCCATTGCGCGTTGGTGTCATCGAGTCGGCCTGCGAGCGCCGCCTGACACAGGGCAACCAGATCACTTTGTAGTCGGTGCATGATGGGTTGGGTCTCGGGGTCGCCAAAACGGCAGTTGTATTCGATCACGGAGGGATTGCCGTCGCCATCGATCATGAGGCCCGCGTAGAGAAAACCCGTGTAGGGATTTCCCTCGGCGGCCATCCCCTGCACCGTAGGCAAAATCACCTGCGCCATGACCTTGTCGTGCACGCTATCGGTAACCACCGGGGCAGGGGAGTAGGCGCCCATGCCGCCGGTATTGGGGCCAGTATCACCCTCGCCAATGCGTTTATGGTCCTGCGACGTCGCCATGGGGAGTACGTGGGTGCCATCCACCATGACGATAAAACTGGCTTCCTCGCCCTCCAGAAAACCCTCGACCACGACCCGGGCACCGGCATCGCCAAACTTGTTGTCCGCGAGCATATCCCGCACCGCGGTTTCGGCTTCCTCGAGGGTCATGGCCACGATCACGCCTTTGCCCGCCGCCAGCCCGTCGGCTTTGATCACAATGGGTGCGCCTTGCTCGCGCACGTAGGCGAGGGCGGCTTCTATCTCGGTAAACACCGCGTAGGACGCGGTAGGGATCTGGTGTCGTGCCAGAAAATCTTTGGTGAAGGCTTTGCTCCCCTCCAGCTGCGCGGCTCCCGCGCTGGGACCAAAGCAGGCGAGGCCCCGGGCGCTAAAGTGATCAACCACTCCCGCAACCAGCGGCGCCTCCGGCCCGATCACGGTGAGCGCACACCCCTGCGCTTCTGCAAAGTCGGCGAGAACCTCGGTGTCGAGCGGGTCAATGTCGATGTTTTCGAGCTTGGCTTCCGCTGCGGTGCCCGCGTTCCCTGGCGCCACATAGACCCGCCGCACGTAGTCGGGCTGGGAGAGTTTCCAGGCGAGGGCGTGCTCTCGACCTCCACCACCGACAACCAATATGTTCATCGCTGGGCCCTCAATGCCGAAAATGGCGCATGCCGGTAAAGACCATGGCCATTCCCGCTTCGTCTGCTGCGGCAATCACCTCCTCGTCGCGCATGGAGCCCCCCGGTTGAATCACCGCGGCAACCCCCCGCTCGGCGGCGTTGTCGATGCCATCTCGAAAGGGAAAGAACGCGTCTGATGCCATCACTGCACCCTTGACCTCCAGCCCGGCATGCTCCGCTTTGATCGCCGCAATGCGCGCCGAATTAACGCGCGACATCTGACCTGCACCCACACCGATGGTGCGTTGATTGCAGGCATAGACGATGGCATTACTCTTGACGAACTTGGCGACCTTCCAGGCAAACAAGAGGTCTGCCCACTCCGCCTCAGAAGGCGCGCGTTGGCTCACCACCCGGAGATCCTCGCGCTTAACCATGTCGTCATCCCGATCCTGCACCAGCAATCCGCCGTTTACTCGCTTGAAATCCCGCGCGGCGCTGGGTGCGGACCACTGCCCGGTGCGCAGTAGGCGCACGTTTTCCTTGCTCGATACCGCAGCAATCGCTTCCGCCGATATTTCAGGCGCAATAATCACCTCGACAAACTGTCGCTCTACGATCGCCGCGGCAGTATCGCCGTCGAGGGTTCGGTTAAAGGCGATGATGCCGCCAAAGGCAGATTCGGTATCGGTGTGAAAGGCGAGGTCATAGGCTGTTAGCAAATCCGCGCTGATGGCAACGCCGCAGGGGTTGGCGTGTTTCACAATCACGCAAGCAGGCTCGCTAAAGGTTTTGACACACTCGAGTGCAGCGTCAGTGTCGGCCACATTATTGTAAGAGAGCGCTTTCCCCTGGAGTTGCTCCGCCGCGCTGATGCCCACTTCTTGTTGTCGGGCCTCGCGGTAAAAGGCCGCACTTTGGTGGGGGTTCTCACCGTAGCGCATTTCCTGCACTTTTTGAAACTGCAGATTAAAGGTGCGTGGGTAACGCAGTGAGCCGCCCTCGGTCAGGGAACCAAAGTGGTTGGCGATCATGCCGTCGTAGGCTGCCGTGTGTTCGTAAGCGCGGATCGCGAGATCAAATCGTAGCGCGAACGTGGTGTGCCCACCGTGTGCCACCAGTTCTTCGAGGATGCGCGGATAGTCGTCGGCCGACACCACAATGGTGACATCGCGATGGTTTTTTGCCGCTGCGCGCACCATGGTCGGGCCGCCAATGTCGATATTTTCCACGGCGTCTTCCATGGAACAATCCGGCTTGGCCACAGTGGCTTCGAAGGGGTAGAGGTTGACGACTACGAGATCGATGGGGGGGATACCGTGCTCGGTCATAATGGCATCATCGGTGCCGCGCCGGCCCAATATGCCGCCGTGAATTTTCGGGTGCAGCGTCTTGACCCGGCCATCCATCATTTCGGGAAATCCGGTGTGGTCCGACACCTCGACAACGCTCAGCCCTTCCTCGCGTAGCAAACGACAGGTGCCCCCAGTTGAGAGCAATTCAACGCCTTGTTCGGCGAGCGCCCGAGCAAAGTCGACGATGCCGGATTTATCCGAAACACTGATCAGGGCGCGCCTGATGGGGGCAAGTCCGGCTTCGCTCATGCGCTAGGTTCTCCGTTTGCTGGGGCGTTGTTGGCGAGGTTTATCGGCAGGACGTGCACCTCGCTTTCGCTTGGCGGGTGCCGGCTCGGTTAACAGGCCGTACTGCCGTAATTTTTTGCGAAGCGTTCCACGATTCAAACCGAGCATGGCAGACGCGTGGCTCTGGTTCTGCTGGGTGTAGTCCATCACAGCGCGCAGCAGGGGCTCTTCTACCTGATGCAATACCATGTCGTAGAGATCGCTACAGGTTTCTCCATCCAATGTGGAAAGAAAGTGGGCGACGGCCTCTGCGGCGCTGTCACGAAGCGGCGGTGGCCCGGCAGATGACCCGCGTGTTTTTTTTGTCGGGGTTTTGGATTTGGTCGATGTCATGCTGCCAGTGATACCCTTTCCGCAAGCATGTATTCGCCCAGTGCACGGTGATGGCGCACTTGCCGCGCAGCCGACTCAAGGGTGTTGAATATCCGTCGGTAATCCAGCGCAATCGCGGCACCTAGCGCGCTCTGGCGCACCAGGGACTCCAGAAACCAGGCCTGATGTTTGCGGGCAATGCGAACCCCTGAATATTCGCCGTGAAAGTCTCTCAGGCGATAAAGCAGGTGCGATTGGAGCGCAAATTGTTGCGCCAGCGACGGCGCCGTTGCCTCCGCGTCGCCCGCTGCCAACGCGGTCGCGATGGCGCCCGGTAACCAGAGCTGCCCCTGGGCGGCGCGCCCGATCATCACCCCCGCTGCACCGGTATGCGCGAGGACAGCTCGGGCTTTACTGGCAGAATCAATATCGCCGTTTGCGATAACGGGGATCGACACCGCGTCAACAATCTGCGCAATGGTGTCGTATTCCGCAGCGCCCTTGAAGCGATCAGCCCGGGTGCGACCGTGTACGGTGACACGCTGTATGCCCGATCCCTCCGCGATGCGCGCGATGCTAACGCCATTGCGGTTAGCGGGGTCGGTCCCGGTGCGGATCTTCAGCGTAACGGGCACGTTAACGGCTTGCACCACCGCCTCGAGAATGCGGGCAACGAGTGACTCATCGGCGAGCAGCGCCGACCCGGCTGCCTTGCGACAGACTTTTTTGGCCGGACAGCCCATGTTGATGTCGATGATCTCGGCGCCGAGATCAGCCTGGTAGCGCGCGGCGGATGCCAGTTGCATCGGGTCATAGCCCACGATTTGTACCGCGCGCAAACCCGCACGCGCGGTGTGTTGCTGTCGTAGTTGGGTCTTTTTTGACGTGGCGAGGCTTAGATCAGCCGATTGCATTTCGCCCACCGCCAAGCCGGCCCCGAACTCAACGGCGAGTTCGCGCACGGGAAGATCGGTGACACCCGCCATAGGAGCGAGGAACACGGGATTAGAGGGCTCGAGGCCGTCAATATGCATCGGGAAAGGGCTCAATCGCGAGCGGGTGAGTGTAAAGGAGGCGATACAGATCTGAAAGCCATGGTGGCGAATTTTTAACCAGCGTTGGTGATCTACCCGGATTTTACGGCGCGTCTTTGTGCTCGATTGGTTTCCCGTTAATACGTTAACGAGACAGCTCTGCGCGACGGAGCCTGCGGCTTATGCTCTGATAGGTCGAACGGTTTACCACGAGCACTCGCCCCGGAGCGCGAGAGAGAGGGTGGTTTGAGCGCGTCTTAATGAATGCGGACCAGGTGAATTTGATGCCTGTAAATCCACTGAGTTTGCTTCAACCGAATCCCCACCATCCGAATTCGCGCAACCGACCTTTGCACCAAAAAGGTGAGCGTAGAGACTGTGTAACGGCCACGCCCGAGGCCGCCCTGGCACCGCACAGCCCCGTTGGCCGTCCAATAGATGACTAATATGTGGCGATAATGCCGGTAACGTCGGTAAAAATGTAATAAAAACGAGAAAAAGTAGACTCACTCCCCGATCTAGGACACACTCCCCACCCCGCATCGAACTTTGGTGTTCTGGCCCATGGCGGCAATACTGGTACTACATGGTCCCAATCTGAATCTGCTTGGTTCCCGCGAGCCAGAGATCTACGGGTCTGAAACCTTGGATGAGATTAACCACCGTCTGCAAGCAGAGGCGGAGCGCGCCGGCGCAACTTTGACTTGCCTGCAGAGTAACGGCGAGCAGGAACTGGTGGAGGCGATTCATCAGGCTCGGGAAGACGGTACCCAGTTCATCATCATTAATCCCGCAGCTTACACCCACACCAGTGTTGCTCTGCGTGATGCCCTGGCAGCGGTTGCCATCCCGTTTATCGAAGTACACATCTCCAACGTGTACGCCCGTGAGCCCTTCCGGCATCACAGTTATCTGTCGGATATTGCTGAGGCGGTCATATCCGGCTTGGGCAGTTTTGGTTACGACTGCGCACTCGCCGCAGTGCTGCAGTCACTTGATACGCATTCCACGACGCATTAGAGGAATAGACATGGATATTCGCAAAGTCAAAAAACTCATCGAACTGTTGGAGGAATCCAATATCGGAGAGATCGAGATTAAGGAAGGCGAGGAGTCTGTTCGTATCAGTCGTCAGGGCACGGCACCCGCGCCAATGGCTTATGCGCCGCCGGCAGCACCGGTTGCAGCGCCGGCCCCTGTGGCTTCCGCGTCTGCGCCTGAAGCCCCCGCGCAAGAGAGCGCGCCGCCGGCACCCGCCACCGACAATGCCGTGCTCTCGCCGATGGTCGGTACTTTCTATCGGGCGCCTGGCCCTGATGTAGCCGCATTTGTCGAGGTGGGTCAGACCGTGCGCGTCGGTGATGTACTGTGCATCGTCGAGGCGATGAAGATGATGAATCAAATTGAAGCTGATCGCGCGGGCACAGTCACGGCGATTCATGTCGAGAATGGCCAGGCGGTTGAATTCGATCAGCCACTGATTTCTATTTCCTGAAGCGCGGGTGAGTTACCCCAAAAAGGACATCTCCCATGCTTGAAAAAGTACTCATCGCCAACCGTGGTGAAATCGC
>Ga0181605_10002893_pt1 | contig 14562 bp, 17 predicted proteins | sample 041ome_11_FD_148676 | JGI IMG/M metagenome (GOLD analysis project Ga0181605, IMG submission 148676) | Coastal salt marsh microbial communities from the Groves Creek Marsh, Skidaway Island, Georgia - 041411US metaG (spades assembly) | ecosystem: Environmental > Aquatic > Marine > Intertidal zone...
TTTCCATGAAGGTATTCATAAAAAAAGCCTCTCAGAGCGGAGCTCGGAGAGGCTTATAAAAGGAGGAGGCGGCGACCTACTCTACCGCAATGCAGTACCATCGGCGCTACAGGGCTTAACGGCCGTGTTCGGGATGGGAACGGGTGGAACCCCTGTGCCATAGCCACCTCACAAAATCAAAGTGCTGGACAATTCTTTGGCATAATGCCCCTGGGAAGGGGACGCGCAGAGCGCGCAAGTAGTAGCGGTGTAAAACGCTCAATGGTGTCTAATTAATGGCTGGGCCGCACCCGAGGCAAAGCCACAGGTGCAAGCCCTATAAATAAAGCCAGTGGCCTGATTAGTACGGCTCAGCTAAACATGTTACCATGCGTACACTTACCGCCTATCAACCTGGTCGTCTTCCAGGAGGCTCATAGGGAATACTTATCTTGGAGCGTGCTTCGCGCTTAGATGCCTTCAGCGGCTTATCACTTCCGCACATAGCTACCCTGCGATGCATGCGACCACACAACAGGTGCACTAGCGGTGCGTCCACTCCGGTCCTCTCGTACTAGGAGCAGCCCTCCTCAATATTCCTACGCCCACAGCAGATAGAGACCGAACTGTCTCACGACGTTCTGAACCCAGCTCGCGTACCGCTTTAATTGGCGAACAGCCAAACCCTTGGGACCTTCTCCAGCCCCAGGATGCGATGAGCCGACATCGAGGTGCCAAACCTCCCCGTCGATATGAACTCTTGGGGGAGATAAGCCTGTTATCCCCGGAGTACCTTTTATCCTTTGAGCGATGGCCCTTCCATGCGGTGCCACCGGATCACTAAACCCCACTTTCGTGCCTGCTCGACCTGTATGTCTCGCAGTCAAGCACCCTTATGCTTTTACACTCTACGCACGATTGCCAACCGTGCTGAGGGTACCTTTGGGAGCCTCCGTTACTCTTTAGGAGGCGACCGCCCCAGTCAAACTACCCACCATACACTGTTCCCGGTTACGGGTTAGACTTCACCTGTAGCAAGGGCGGTATTTCAAGGGTGGCTCCAAAACGCCTGGCGACGTCTCTTCACAGCCTCCCGCCTATCCTACACATGCTACAGCTAAAGCCAATGTAAAGTTGTAGTAAAGGTTCACGGGGTCTTTTCGTCCCGCTGCGGGTAATCGGCGTCATCACCGATACCACAATTTCACCGAGCTCATGGCCGAGACAGTGCCCAAGTCGTTACACCATTCGTGCAGGTCGGAACTTACCCGACAAGGAATTTCGCTACCTTAGGACCGTTATAGTTACGGCCGCCGTTTACCGGGGCTTCAGTCAAGAGCTTCTCCGAAGATAACCCCCTTCTTTAACCTTCCGGCACCGGGCAGGTGTCAGTCCCTATACATCGCCTTACGGCTTAGCAGAGACATGTGTTTTTGGTAAACAGTCGCTTGGGCCTTTTCACTGCGCCCCTGTTGCCAGGGGGATCCTTCTCCCGAAGTTACGGATCTAATTTGCCTAGTTCCTTAGCCATGATTCACTCGAGCACCTGAGGATACTCTCCTCACCCACCTGTGTCGGTTTGGGGTACGAGCCTAACAAACAAACTACGACGCTTTTCTTGGCAGCAGGATTACCTCCACTATCCCTTCGTCCGAAGACTCCGGGTACTGTCGGGGTTCAGCCTTCACAGAGAGCGGATTTGCCTACTCTCTAGCCTACACCCTTCAACGTGCATTCGTCCGCACGCGGGAGTGTCACTTCTGCGTCACGCCTTAGCCTAGCGTTTGCTAGGGTAGCGGAATATTTAACCGCTTTGCCATCAGCTTCCCCGGCATCACCGGGTACACCTTAGGTCTCGACTAACCCTGATCCGATTAGCGTTGATCAGGAACCCTTGGGTTTACGGTGGACAGGTTTTTCACCTGTCTTATCGTTACTCATGCCTACAGTTTCGCTTCCAACCGCTCCAAAGCCCCTCACAGGACTCCTTCTACGCTGACTGGAATGCTCCCCTACCGATATCTCTATCCCACAGCTTCGGCAGATGACTTATGCCCGATTATTATCGACGCCGAGTCGCTTGACTAGTGAGCTATTACGCACTCTTTAAAGGAATGGCTGCTTCTAAGCCAACCTCCTAGTTGTCTGAGCAACTCAACTTTCTTTGATCAACTTAGCCATCATTTAGGGACCTTAGCTGGTGGTCTGGGTTGTTCCCCTCTCGCCCTAGGACGTTATCACCCTAGGACTGACTGCCTGGCGGCTCTGGCCCGGTATTCGGAGTTTGTCTAGGGTTGGTAGGCGGTGAAGCCCCCTAGCCTAATCAGTGCTCTACCTCCGGGCAGACAAAACCAGACGCTATACCTAAATATATTTCGGGGAGTACGAGCTATCTCCAAGTTTGATTGGCCTTTCACCCCTATCCACAGCTCATCCGAAGACTTTTCAACGTCAACCGGTTCGGGCCTCCACGAAGTCTTACCTTCGCTTCACCCTGGCCATGGATAGATCACTTGGTTTCGCGTCTACCCCGTCGTACTGCACGCCCTATTCAGACTCGCTTTCGCTACGGCTCCACCCCGAAAGGGCTTAACCTCGCACAACAGGAGTAACTCGTAGGCTCATTATACAAAAGGCACGCCGTCAGCCCCGAAGGGCCTCCGACCGCTTGTAAGCACACGGTTTCAGGTACTATTTCACTCGCCGTCTCGGCGTTCTTTTCACCTTTCCCTCACGGTACTGGTTCACTATCGGTCATGCAGATGTATTTAGCCTTACCGGATGGTGCCGGCAAATTCACGCAAGGTTTCACCGGCCTCGCGCTACTCAGGATACCCGCCATCATGTCATCGTTACGCCTACCGGACTATCACCGTCTGTGGCTGGGCTTTCCAGACCCATTCGACTTCCAATAACACAACTCGCGCAGGTCCTACAACCCCGAACCCCGTAGGGCCCGGTTTGGGCTTCTCCCCTTTCGCTCGCCACTACTCAGGGAATCACTATTGTTTTCTCTTCCTGCTCCTACTTAGATGTTTCAGTTCAGAGCGTATGCCTCCTCGAAAGGATATCCCCTAAGGGATGGGTTGCCCCATTCGGATACCCACGGATCAACACTTTTGTGCAGCTCCCCGTGGCTTTTCGCAGCTTTACACGTCCTTCATCGCCTCTGCATGCCAAGGCATCCACCGTGTGCCCTTAATCACTTCAATTATAAGGCTTGCACTCGCAGCTCCAGCCCCCTAAAGGACCAAAACCCCGCGTACAATCCCACAGTAATTAGGTTAATTGTGGCGTCAGAAATCCTCTCAGATTCCCAACTACCTCTGGCGCATATACCACGCACCCTCGCAGGCGCGCAACATACACTTCGTATTTACATTGTTACTACTTCATTATGTCAAAGAACTCTCCAGTGGAGCTACGGGGATTCGAACCCCGGACCCCCTGCTTGCAAAGCAGGTGCTCTAGCCAGCTGAGCTATAGCCCCCACTCAGCTCCTCACGCTCCTGTGGGCTTGGGAGGACTTGAACCTCCGACCTCACGCTTATCAGGCGTGCGCTCTAACCACCTGAGCTACAAGCCCCGGTCAGCTATCCGCGCACCCCGCGAACATGCCCCCAGCTTAAACACAAAACAGATTGCTTGTAACGAGCCATACGTAAAGCGGCACTAGCCTCGCAGCTAGCAGACTCTCCGTGAAAGGAGGTGATCCAGCCGCACCTTCCGGTACGGCTACCTTGTTACGACTTAGCGCCAGTTACCAGGCTTACCCTAGGCAGCTGCCCCCCGAAGGTTGGCACGCCGACATCAGGTACTCCTGACTTCCATCGCTTGACGGGCGGTGTGTACAAGGCCCGGGAACGTATTCACCGCGCCATTGCTGATGCGCGATTACTAGCGATTCCAACTTCATGGAGTCGAGTTGCAGACTCCAATCCGAACTGAGATCGGTTTTATGGATTTGCGCCCCATCGCTGGGTGGCGACCCATTGTACCGACCATTGTAGCACGTGTGCAGCCCTGGACGTAAGGGCCATGATGACTTGACGTCGTCCCCACCTTCCTCACTACTTGCGTAGGCAGTCTGGCTAGAGTCCCCACCTTTACGTGCTGGTAACTAACCACAGGGGTTGCGCTCGTTGCGGGACTTAACCCAACACCTCACGGCACGAGCTGACGACAGCCATGCAGCACCTTCCATAGTGCCCCTAAGGGACCTCCTGTTTCCAGAAGACATCACTGTGGATTTAGCCCAGGTAAGGTTCCTCGCGTTGCATCGAATTAAGCCACATGCTCCACCGCTTGTGCGGGCCCCCGTCAATTCCTTTGAGTTTCATCGTTGCCGACGTACTCCCCAGGTGGCATACTTAATGCGTTAACTGCAGCACTGGCCCTAAGGCCAACACCTAGTATGCATCGTTTACGGCGTGGACTACCAGGGTATCTAATCCTGTTCGCTCCCCACGCTTTCGTACCTCAGCGTCAGTTGCAGACCAGCAGGCCGCCTTCGCCACTGATGTTCTTCGTGATATCTAAGCATTTCACCGCTACACCACGAATTCCACCTGCCTCTTCTGCACTCAAGAAACCCAGTATCCAGGGCCATTTTACCGTTAAGCGGCAAGATTTCACCCCAGACTTAGGCTCCCGCCTACGTACCCTTTACACCCAATGATTCCGGACAACGCTTGCACCCTCCGTATTACCGCGGCTGCTGGCACGGAGTTAGCCGGTGCTTATTCACTAGGTACCGTCACAGAAGATCGAAACCCTCTCGTTCTTCCCTAGTAAAAGCCGTTTACAACCCATAGGGCCTTCATCCGGCACGCGGCGTGGCTGCGTCAGGCTTTCGCCCATTGCGCAAGATTCCTCACTGCTGCCTCCCGTAGGAGTCTGGGCCGTGTCTCAGTCCCAGTGTGGGGGATCATCCTCTCAGACCCCCTAGCTATCATCGCCTTGGTAGGCCGTTACCCTACCAACTAACTAATAGCACGCAGACCCATCTATAGCCGGCCGAAACCTTTAACAACTATGGCCATGCGGCCCCGCTGCATTATGCGGTATTAGCACCACTTTCGCAGTGTTATCCCCCAGCTATAGGCAGGTTATCTACGCGTTACTCACCCGTCCGCCAGTCTCCAGTAAAAGCAAGCTTCTACCTTCTCCTTCGACTTGCATGTGTTAAGCCCGCCGCCAGCGTTCGTCCTGAGCCAGGATCAAACTCTCCATGGTAAAAATTATATTAAAACCTTCGAGTCCAACCCTACGCCCTGATCATCCAAAAGAATATCAAGTTCTAGCTCGCACAAACAATCTGTTTTATGCTCAATATGTGAAAGAACATGTCTGCGGTAATGATATGTTTTCAAAACCATGACAGACTTAAAATATACGGCATAAGTATAGATGAAGTCAACCTTTTATTTACTTTTTTATAGAAAAAAAGGGCTCAGGTTCAGGCCCAAAAAAAAGTGCCTTACTGTAACAGTAAAAGCACTTTTAATAAAAATTTAGAGCTATTATTTTTGCTCTTCGTCAGTATCTTCTTCCGCTTTTTCTTCGCCAGATTCGTCGGTAATTTCTTCTGCTTCAGACGTTGCTTCAGTGGCTACAGCAGACACATCAACCTGTTCGGCTGTTGCTTCTGTATCATCACCAGTGGACTCATCAGAGACTACTGTTGATTCTTCTACAGTACTAGGCGCTTCAGCTTTTTTAGTGGCTGCTTTACCTGCACGTCGAGTCTTTTTCTTTTTGGTTTCTTTGCCTTCTGGCTGCACGTCATTAAAGTCAACCAATTCTATCACGGCCATTTCAGCACCATCACCTTGTCGGTGGCCAATTTTTATGACACGTGTATATCCACCTGGTCGCTCACCTGCAGCAGGACCGACTTCAGCAAAGAGGGATTTAACCGTTTCTTTATCCTGTAAAGCAGCAAATACTACTTTACGGTTTAAGTTGTTGTCTTCTTTGGAACGCGTGATTAATGGCTCTACAAAGCGTCTCAATTCTTTGGCTTTCGTTACCGTAGTTACAATACGGTGCTCTTTAACCAAAGCCTTCGTTAGGGCTCTAAATGTTGCTTTTCTGTGGGCAGCCGTTCTGCTTAAACCCTTTCCTTTTACTCTATGGCGCATGATTATATCCTATGCTTAGTCTAAATATTTAGCTACGTCCATACCGAACTGAAGATTTTTTTCTTCAATTACGTCGATAAGTTCCGTAAGAGATTTTTTTCCAAAGTTTCTGAATTTTAAGAGATCGTGTTCGTCTCTTGCCACTAATTCACCAATGGAATTGATGTTGGCCGACTTAAGACAGTTGTACGCACGTACACTAAGGTTCAAGTCTTCGATACTGGTTCGTAACAAGTTGGCTATTCGCTGTTTTTCAGCGTCAACTTCTTCCTCTTCCTGTGCGAAAGGCTCTTCAATCTTTTCAGTGATGAATTTTTCGATGTGATCTTTTAGAATTTTACCTGCAAGTGTTAATGCTTCCTTAGCATTCACTGATCCATCTGTTTCAACATCCATTACAAGCTTCTCATAATCAGTACGCTGACCTACACGAACGTTTTCGACGTTGAAACGAACAGAAGTAATCGGGGTAAAAATTGCATCGATAGGAATTAAATTGATATCCTCTTCTTCTAGAGTCATCTCTTCGGCAGGTACATATCCTCTACCTCGTCCAACTCGAAGCTCAATTTCTAAGTCAGCATCAGATGCTAGATTTGCAATCACTAAATCAGGATTTAAGACATCGTATTCAGCTGTTGCTGCATCAATGTCCCCAGCCGTAAGCACACCTGCACCTTTTTTTGTTAAATGAATAACACCTGAGCTCTGTTCTACTTGCTTAAAACGAACTTGCTTGAAGTTCAGAATGATTTCATAAACATCTTCTTTTACTCCTTCAATGCTGGAATACTCATGGTCAACCCCGCCTATTTTAATGGCGGTAATCGCAGTACCAGGGAGGGATGACAAAAGAACGCGACGGAAAGAATTACCAATAGTAACTCCGAATCCACGCTCCATTGGTTGTAGAACAAATGTTCCAAAGCTTTGTTCGTCTTTTACTACGTCCAGACTCTCTGGCATTTGAATGCTATAATTACTCATAATACTTTGGTGTGCAATTAAAAATTACTTCGAGTAAAGCTCGATGATGAGCTGTACGTTAATATTCTCTGGAATTTCTTCCATGGTAGGCTCGTACAAATACTTACCTGTACGCTCTTTTGGTTCTACTTCTAACCACTTGTACTTAGTACGCGGTGCATTAGCAATAGATTCGGTCACAACTTCAATGTTTTTAGATTTAGGTCGGACAGATATTACATCACCCACTTTTACGCGGTAAGATGGTATGTTTACCGTAATTCCGTTAACAACAATGTGTTTGTGGGATACTAGCTGTCTGGCTTGACGGCGGGTTTTCGCAAAACCTAAACGAAAAATAGTATTGTCTAATCGAGATTCTAGATATTGTAATAGGTTTTCACCTGTTACACCATCTTTAGCAGACGCTTCTTCGTAAAGGTTGCGGAATTGTTTTTCCAACAACCCGTATGTGTATTTAGCTTTCTGCTTTTCTTCTAGCTGAATTGCGTATTCTGACTTTCGCTGAAATCTAGATCTACCATGCTGACCGGGGCCGTATGGTTTTCTTTCTAGTGCTTTGCTTGCGCCAAAGATTGGTTCTTTGAATCGTCGCGCTTTTTTTTGTTTCGGGCCTCTATATCTTGCCATTAGTCAATAATATTTACGTGTTTAAACTCTTCTGCGTTTTGGAGGACGGCAGCCGTTGTGTGGAATTGGTGTTTTATCGATAATAGAATTGACTTCCAATCCCATATTTGACATTGCACGCACAGCAGATTCACGTCCAGAACCAGGTCCTTTCACAAATACATCTACTTTACGCAGCCCCATTTCATGAGCCGCTTTCGCAGCTGTTTCTGCACTAAGTTGAGCAGCATATGGAGTATTTTTTCTTGAACCTTTGAATCCTTCCTTTCCAGCACTAGACCAAGACAGAACATTTCCGTTACTGTCAGTGATGGTAACTATTACATTATTGAAGGTGGCTTTTACAAAAGCCATTCCATTAGGATCACTTACCTGCTTTTTCTTTTTCCGCTTGCTTGCAGCTGAAGTTACTTGTTTTTTTGCCATTTGAGTGCTTCCGTTAGCTTAATGAATTATTTCTTTTTACCCGCAACAGTGCGTTTTCTGCCTTTTCTAGTACGCGCATTAGTTTGCGTACGTTGTCCACGAACAGGCAAACCTTTTCTGTGGCGCACCCCTCGGTATGAGCCTATCTCAATCAATCGGCGGATACTTCCATTAACTTCGCTACGTAATGCACCTTCAACCTTAATTTCGGTATCAAGTAAATTACGAATTGCGCTCACCTGATCGTCCGTCCAATCTTGAACTTTTGTATTTGGATCTATGTCCAACTGCTCAAGAATTTTAGCCGATGTTGTTCGACCAATTCCGAAGATGTAGGTTAAGCCAATGAGGCCTCTTTTCTGTTTGGGTAAGTCAACTCCTGCAATACGTGCCATATATACTTAGTATAGAATTATCCTTGTCGTTGTTTATGACGAGGGTTTTTCTTGTTAATTACGTACAGACGACCTTTTCGTCGTACAATTTTGTCGTCTGAACTTCTTTTTTTTACGGATGATCTGGTTTTCATGGTGAAACTCGATTATTTGTGACGATACGTTATTCTACCTTTACTTAAGTCATAAGGAGACATTTCAACTGAAACACGGTCACCAGGTAAAATTTTGATGTAATACATTCTCATTTTACCGGAAACATGCGCCAATATTTCGTGCCCATTTTCGAGTTTTACTCGGAACTGAGCATTGGGTAGTGCTTCTAAAATTTCGCCTTCTTGTTTAATTGGCTCTTGTTTAGCCATGATAAAATACGTTTTCTGGATTTTTCGATAGCTCAGCAATATAGTCAAAAGTACTTAGAATTTCAGCCTCTCCTTCTCGAACTACAATATCGTGTTCGAAATGAGCCGACAAACTTCCGTCAGCACTTACTATTGTCCAGCCATCAGATAATGTTTTTACTTTCCATGTTCCCATGTTAATCATGGGTTCAATCGCAAGCGTCATACCCGATCGTAATCGTGTACCCTTGCCTTTCCTTCCATAATTTGGGACAGACGGGTCTTCATGTAATGACTTACCTAAACCGTGTCCTACCAAATCACGAACCACCCCATAACCTTCCTGCTCACAGGTTGATTGTATGGCGTGTCCAATGTCACCTAATTTGTTTCCATGGATTGCTTGCTCTATTCCGCAATGAAGAGAGTCTAGTGTTGTTTGTAACAACTTCTTTACCTCATCATCTACTTCGCCTACTATGAAAGTGTATGCATGATCACCAAAGTAACCATTCTTTTCCACTCCACAATCCACAGAAACAATATCACCTTCCAAAAGCTTCCTATTACTTGGAATACCGTGGACAACCTCTTCATTTACCGAAATACATAACGTAGCCGGAAATGGGTTTGATGAAGGACCATAGCCTTTGAAAGCAGGTCTTCCACCTTGATCCGCGATAAAATCCTCAGCAATCCGATCTAATGTAGCAGTAGTAACACCTGGTTCAATTTTCTGAGCAATCTTACCTAAAGTTTGAGATACAATTAGCGTACTTTCACGCATCTTCTCAATTTCAGATTCAGATTTCAGATAAATCATGCCTAGGCATTCCTTTCGAAATCACATGCACGAGCTTACGCTCTTACATACGACGACTACGACCTTTTATCTTACCCGTCTTCATGAAGCCGTCATAATGACGCATCATTAAGTGGCTTTCTATCTGTTGGAGAGTATCTAGCGCAACACCTACAATAATAAGCAAGCTAGTACCTCCGTAGAATAGAGCAAAGCCTGGAGTCACACCAAAGTTGATAACAATGGCGGGCAGGATTGCCACAAAGGATAGGAAAAGAGATCCTGGAAGTGTGATTTTAGTTAAAATATTGTCAATGAACTCTACAGTGGACTTTCCTGGACGTACTCCAGGTATAAATCCACCTTGTCTTTTCATGGTATCTGCCATTTCCTTAGGATTGATGGCAATAGCCGTATAGAAAAATGTGAAAAACACACAAATCAAAAAGAATACTATGGAGTATAATAATCCTGAGTAATCTACTGACCATGAAGTCAGTAATTGGATGGTCTCATTTTCTGGAAAAAAAGAACCAATTGTACTCGGTATAAACATAATTGACTGTGCAAATATAATGGGCATTACACCTGCTGCATTTACTCGTAATGGTAAATACTGAGTGGTCCCCCCATAAACTTTTCTGCCTACAACACGCTTAGCATATTGTACAGGGATTTTACGGGTTCCCTGAGTTAGTAATACTACAGCGGCAATAATGAGGACTAATACCGCAATCTCAATGACTACAAGAATCGCATTTGCTTTCGTTGTTACTTCATTAATTAAGTTTGCTGGTAACACCGCAATAATACCAATCATAATTATGAGAGAGATTCCGTTACCAATTCCTCGATCAGTAATTCGCTCTCCTAGCCACATCACAAATACCGTACCTGCTGTCAAAACAATCACTGAGCTAATGGTAAAGCCTAGTTGCCCTATAACGATTGCCTGTGGAGAGGTCGCGATGAGGTTGATAGAAAAAGCTATGGCCTGTAGTGCCGTAATTGCCACTGTTCCATAACGAGTAAGCCTGGTGATTTTTCGGCGTCCTTCTTCACCTTCTCGTTGTAGTTTCTGGAAATAAGGCACAACTGCGCCCATTAACTGAATGATAATCGAAGCAGTGATATATGGCATAATTCCAAGAGCAAAGACACCAGCTCGTGAGAACGCTCCTCCAACAAACATATCAAATAAGCCTAGTAAGCTGTTATTTGCTCCAGCTGTTGAAGCCAATAAAGCAGATGCATCTACCCCAGGTAGGGTAATGTAGCTACCCATTCGATATACCATTAATATTCCGATTGTGTATAAGATTCGATTTCTCAAATCTTCAATCTTAAATATATTTCGGAAGTTTTCGATCAGACTCATGCGTCGTTAACTCAAATGTTATTATGCTATAGTTACAGTTCCACCAGCTTTTTCGACTTTCTCTTTAGCCGAACCACTCGCTGCATGTACTTCTATTTCAAATTTTTGTTCTAAATCACCACGACCAAGTAGCTTGACTTTATCATTCTTATGTGCTAGTCCAGCTGCAACTAAATCGGCAATTGTTATGGTAGTTTCAAGCTTACCAGCATCTATATACTCGGCAATTGTACTAACATTAATTGGTCGGTGAGTAACTCTATTTGGGTTCTTAAAACCAAATTTCGGTATTCTTCTTTGTAAAGGCATCTGACCACCCTCAAACCAAGCTCTCTGAGAATAGCCCGAACGTGATTTTTGACCATTCATTCCACGACCAGATTCCTGGCCTTTTCCAGAACCTTCACCACGACCGAGACGTTTGCCTGGTTTTTTATTTGCAGCAGGTGCTTTTAAGTTACTTAAATCCATAGTAGTTCCCTTTGGGTATTAACCTTCAAATACTTTGTTCATTGTAATCCCTCTTCTCTGAGCAACTTCGACGGGATCCGTTAAATCTTTTAATGCTTGGAAAGCAGCTTTAACCATGTTATGCGGGTTTGAAGACCCTTGAGACTTAGATAGAATATTATGTACTCCAGCTACATCCAATAAGTTTTTAACTGCTCCACCGGCAATTACACCAGTACCTTCAGAGGCAGGGCGTAATAATACCTTCCCAGCACCTGCTTTTCCTACAACTTGATGATATATACTTCCACTCTTAGTTAAAGGAACTCGTATTAAATTTTTCTTAGCATTGTCGAACCCTTTTTGGATAGCATCCGAAACCTCATTTGCTTTTCCTAAACCATGGCCAACTACACCATTTCCGTCTCCTACCACAACGATAGCATTGAAACTAAAACGACGTCCACCTTTAACAACCTTAGAAACTCGGTTCACATGAACCAATTTTTCTTCAAGGTTTAGGTTAGCAGCAGGTACTGATTGTTTTCTTCTTACTTTAGGCATTTCTATTTCCTTTCAATTAAAAGTCTAATCCAGCTTCTCGAGCAGCATCGGCAACAGCCTTGATGATACCATGAAACTCATATCCACTGCGGTCATAAACTGCAGTTTTAATTCCTTTATCAAGAGCGATTTGGGCAATTGCGGCCCCCGCTTCTGTGCCACCCTCAACGGTCGACTTTGCACTTGAAGAACCAAGGGTTACTCCAGCTACATCATCTATCAGCTGCACATAAAGTTGTTTATTACTCTTATACACACTTATTCTTGGGCATTCAGCAGTACCAGATATTGTTGACCTGATACGCTTTCTTATTTTTGTACGTCGCTCTGTTTTAGCAATATTCTTATTCATATCAATATTCCTTATTTAGCAGCTGATTTACCGGCTTTACGTCTTATTTGTTCGCCTTGGTAGCGAATACCTTTCCCTTTGTAAGGCTCAGGTTTTCTGAAAGAGCGTATTTTAGCAGCCACTTGACCAACTAATTCTTTGTCAATTCCAGAAATGATCACAATTGGGTTTTTGGTAGATTTAGTATCTACTTCAAGTTCTATGCCTTCTGGTGGCACGAAGAAAATCGGGTGAGAATACCCTAAATTAAGTTCTAAGACACCATTGGTGATAGCTGCACGGAAACCGACTCCGATGATCTCTAACTTTTTGCTATACCCATCGGTTACTCCAACCACCATATTGTGGATTAGAGAACGATATAAACCGTGTAATGCTCTATCTGTTTTAATATCAGATGCGCGCTTTACAACTAGTTCGGTGTCATTTTGTTCTAATTGAATGTTGGGATGTAGTTGCAATGAACTAGTCCCTTTTTGTCCCTTAACGGTAACCATATTGTCTGCACCTATGGTGAGTTCAATCTGATTGCTAAGTGGGATGGGTAATTTTCCTATACGAGACATGATATAATATCTTTATTAGTAAACGGTGCAAAGTACTTCACCACCCACATTCAACTTGCGGGCTTCTTTATCGGTCATTACTCCCTGAGAAGTGGAGAGTATCACAATACCCAAGCCATTTTTTGATCTGGGTACCTCGATAGATGAACTGTATTTTCTAAGACCAGGCTTTGATACTCGATCGATATCTCTAATGACCGGATGTCCGTATGAATCGTACTTCAAAAACATACGAATTAATCCTTGTTTGCCATCTTCAATATCGATGAACTTAGAAATGTATCCTTTATCGACAAGGATTTTGGCCATTGCCCGCTTCAATTTTGATGCGGGTACATCCACTCTTCTGTGGCCAGCTTGTTGAGCGTTACGGATGCGTGTTAAAAAATCTGCTATTGGATCATTCATAGTTATTACCAGCTTGCTTTTCGTATTCCTGGGATTTTTCCTTGCGATGCAAGTTCACGGAATTTAATCCGAGAAACTCCATACTGTCCTACATAACCTCGTCCTCTACCAGTTAAACTGCATCGATTTCGAACGCGTGTAGGACTAGCATTACGCGGTAATTTTTGCAAACCTTCGTAGTCACCCGCTTCTTTTAAAGCTTGACGCTTCTCAGCATATTTGTCTACGGTTAGTTTTCTTTTTTCGTTTCGTGCTATCCAGGATTTCTTAGCCATATTAATACTTATTATATATTCTTGAAGGGCATTCCGAAGTGCTTAAGCAGTGCATAAGCTTCTTCATCGGTTTCTGCACTTGTTACAAAAGTAACATCCATTCCGTGCATTTTGGTCACTTTATCGGTGTCAATCTCAGGGAATATTGTGTGCTCTTTAATACCCATGGTGTAGTTTCCACGACCATCAAAGCTCTTATCAGGTACTCCTTGAAAGTCACGTGTTCTTGGTAGTGCTAGGGTTACAAGTCGATCTAAAAATTCGTACATAATACGACCCCTTAGTGTGACCTTACAACCTATCGGCATGCCTTCACGTAATTTGAAGTTTGAAATCGACTTTTTTGCTTTGGTTGTAACGGGCTGTTGTCCAGTTATCAAAGCCATGTTTGAAACGATGGTATCCAAGACTTTTTTGTCCTGAATAGCTTCACCAACACCCACATTCAATACAATTTTTTCCAATTTTGGCACAGCCATAACATTGGTGTATTGAAACTCTTCTGTGAGTTTAGAGATGATCTCGTCTTTGTAAATTGTATATAATCTTGAATCTGCCATTTTATAAACTCAACTATTTGTCGATTAATTCTCCACTCTTCTTAGAGTAGCGAACCCAACGAGTTTTACCGTTCTCTTCCACCTGCTTGCGTCCAATTCTAGTAGGTTCATCCGTAGTTGGATCTACTACCATCACATTGGAAACATGTATGGAGGCTTCTTTGTTCACACGTCCACCTTGTTGATTTTCTTGTGAAGGTTTTTCGTGGTGAGTTCGAACGTTCACCCCTTCAACCAGTACTCTTTGCTTTTCTGGGAAAACCATGAGTACACGAGATTGATAACCTTTTTCACGTGAAGGTT
>Ga0181605_10002895_pt1 | contig 14558 bp, 11 predicted proteins | sample 041ome_11_FD_148676 | JGI IMG/M metagenome (GOLD analysis project Ga0181605, IMG submission 148676) | Coastal salt marsh microbial communities from the Groves Creek Marsh, Skidaway Island, Georgia - 041411US metaG (spades assembly) | ecosystem: Environmental > Aquatic > Marine > Intertidal zone...
TTCTGTTTCGCAGAGGACGCCATCGCAATCGAACAACAGCGCTTCTGGATAATCAAAGTTGCGCAATGCGTTGATGTTTTTACACACGCTTTTCCTCGTCTTGTTGTTGTTTTTGTTGCTCTTGTACAGAGACGATCGACTTCCTCCTCGTCGAAACGTCGACGAAGATGAGTTACAGATCTTCGCTGACGCGGCGATTGATGCTGTTGCTGATGCCATCGTGATTCGTATTTGTAGTTCTGACGCTGATTTGTTTTTTTTTTCTCGTTTTGATATCTTCTTGTTCTCGCTTGAGCCGTTGAGCGTTGACACGTGGGTGTGGACTTCGACTCGACTGTTCGATCGATCCCACAAAACTGAACATCAGACAACGACAAACGCGAGACAACTGGACAAAGCACACGCGGAAAAAAAACAAAAAAAATTCGGATCTCGACTCTCTTCACTTCTCGAGACTTTTCTTCGTATTCGTACTTAGTTACGTTAAAAAGCGAAGATCAGACTCGCACGAGACCGAGAAACAAAAGAAGAGGCGAAGTATGGGGAACGGCGTTTCTGTGCAATCGCATCTCGTCGGAAACGAGGTGCAATCGCTGTACGCCGCTCTCGCAGGCACCGCACCGATATCCTTGAGCGACGACGAAAATGGTGTGGTCGACGGTGATGATTCAGCCTCCTCTTCTTCCAACGCGTGGGGTGCGCTGAGCGATTTCCCCGAAGCTTTGAGCGCGGCTGGGAATCTAGAAATTGAAAAATCTATCCACGAATACGGAAAGCAAATGAGTCAGAACCATCGAACATCGAATAACTTGGGAAGATTTATGATTTATGTTTCGAGAGTTCTAGAAAATGTCAACTTTGAGACGAGAGAGGTACCGACAAAAGCCATCAATGCCGTCGTTTTGCTTTCCGCGTTCGTGAAATACTTTGTAGAAGAAACGAACGCGGAAGAGTGCGCGTGGGCGTGTAACTACACGGGCGAGAACGCCACACTCGGCGCAATGCATCAGCTTGGCACCGCTTTGTTGAAAGCGGTGTGTAAGAACAACGTCGTTCGAGTTACCGATGCGACGTATCCCTTACACCACGCGTGCGTTTCCTTACTCTTAGTCATGAGCGGTACACAATTGACGCAACCTATGGTTGACGAGAAGACCAATCGACCGACGGCTCATCCTTTCTTGGAAAAGATACACGAAGTCGCATCGTCAGCCAGTGCGGCTCAGGCGCAACGTAAAAATGGAACCACAGAGACTACGACATCGTCAAAAGATGAGGCGTGCACGAACGAAGATGTAGTTTCGGCATTACTGAGAAATTTCATGGAGCAGAAACAGCCAAAGACGTGGTTAAAATCGTACGGCGTGAAGCCTGGATCGAAAACGGCCAACGCGGAAATGAATTCTTCCGGTGCATCATCGTCTTTACAAGCCGGCGTTGGGACCGCCTCTGGTAAAGTGATGCTCACTTTGTCACCCTTAGCTGACGTTTCTTCTCTGCTCCTCCTTGTTCTCATCAACTTCAACAATCCCGCGAGTCGATCAAAATTACCACATTCGTTTCGATATGCCTTGCGAAACATTCGAAATGTAAAAGAAGAAAACAAAGACATTGAATCTGGCGGAGGAGGGATCGAAAAGGAAGAAGAAGAAGAGCGAGAGAGAATAGGTGTAGCTGGTGTTTCGAACGTCGGGGGTAAACACGTAGCGAAAATATCCTTTCCAGAGTTATACGAAACCTTTGGTCGAGCGTTGACGAACGATATTTCGGTGTTGTTGTTCTATTCATGTATTCTCGGCGCGTCCGATTTTTGCGAGTACTGTTTGAACAACAATCAGGTCGAGGTCGTCGTCATGCCTCTTCTGGAAATGTTGTACCAAGCCTCGTCTCGAACACAAAATCAAATTTATATGATATTGATTGTTCTTTTAATCATGTCGCAAGGCGAGACATTCAACGCAAACGTGCACAAGATACATATATCTCACCAAATCTCATGGTACAAGGAAAGAATATTGACGAAAACAACGCTCGGGAGTTTGATCATCATCGTATTGACGCGAACTGTTCGTTTTAACATGGCGAAACTCCGCGACGTGTATTTACATACAAACTGCTTTGCCGCGCTTGCAAACATGGCACCACACTTCCGGGACGTTTCAGCATATGCGGCGCAGAGACTTGTCTCTATTTTTGAACTCATAGCGAAAAAATATTTGAGGTTTGCACAGTCGCACGCGGACGGGATGAATGCGAACGAAGATGGAACAGAAATGCACGTTTACGCGGACTTTTTGCGAATACTACTCGAACTCTTTAACGCCGCAATATCTCAAAACGTTTTAGTACACAACCCAGAGTTGATTTATGCGTTGTTACATCGTGAAGAAACGCTCAAACCGTTTGAGAAACACGCGAGGTTCAAGGAACTTATAGAAAACATAAACGTCGTATTGGCGCACTTCAACGAAGAAATCGATAGGAAACAGGGAGAACGTGGGCTTAACTCATTTAGCATTCCCGATTTGACGGCTATCATTACAACCGCGGCGAAAACGTATTCAAAACCGCCTCTCCACGATTTCCACGAGTTGAAATTCGCGTATGAAGAAGAAGAGCGGCCTGAAGATTTCTTCACGCCGTATGTTCAGTCTCTCTGTTTAGAATTTTCTGGGATTTTGTGGAATCCGAATGCCATCGCGTTATTGTCTACTACTTAGCAGCATTTACTATTCTATTCTACAATATCTACAATACAATACATAATCAATACATACGCGCGCGCGCACCCACACGACCACACTGCGACTTAAAGACCAAGGAGCTTCCGAATATTCTTTGTTTTCTTAGCAGTGCTTTGCACGTCTCGCTTTGAGTTTTCTTTCGCCTTCCGTCGCTCGATAGCTATCATCTTCATTGCCTCGTCCTTGTTGACATCGTTTCCTTCGTCTTCGGTGCTCTTTTTTACAAAACCATCGGATCCAAAAACAAGCTCAGAAGGTAACACAACCAGTGGTAGTTCTTCTTCGTCACGTCGACTTCTGTCTTTCTTTTTCTTTTCAAGTTCTGAAGCTGCGTTTCGAGCGGCGACTAGTTCGCTCTGGCCAGCAGTGCCACCATTCTCGATTCTTTCTTCCGTTTTCCATCTGCTATTCGAATCAAATTTCCGTCTCCGTTGGCCATTTCTATCGGCATTTTCTTCCCCTTTTCTCTTTTCTTGAGTTATGACTTCGCTTAAGTTTATTCGTCGCATAGTATCTCCACTGCCGACGAGAACAAAACCATCCCCTAACGGATTTGAATTTTCGAGTATTTCCGCTTTCCTTTTTTCTTTCTCTTTTTCCCTTTGCACTTTCTTTCTCGTTCTCTCGTCGACGACGACTGAGTCGCGTCCGAGTAATCGAGCGGCGATTTGAATTTCCTTCGATGTGTGGTCGGTACCTTCCCTTTGTGGATTGTGCAAAGAATTGTTGGAAAACTTTTCGACGAAGAAGACGTTTTCGTGCGGCGCCATCTTTCTGTTGTGTGGAAAAACGCTCGCGCTTTTGCAGTTGTTTGAGAACGAACGAAAAAGTCGAAAACGCTTCAATTCTGCGAAAGGGAAAAAAAAAGCGCGCGCGTTTTGAAAATGTCTTCTTCCGACAATGCGAAGAAAAACGAGAGATATCTTGACGTTGATTCCAATCGCGATTTGATGGGCATAGTGAGAGGAAAATGCATTCGGTGCGATGCGTGTTCAGAGTATAAATCAAACGTGAAGTTATATTCGAAAAAACAGATCAGCCCTTCGTCGCCGCATCCGTCAAACGACGTTGCAATCATGAATTGCGCCAAGTGTCACTGCCCGAGTAACTGTCACGAAATAGATACGTTTGGGAACCATTTAGAGCGAGGAACGGACTCTTATCACAGGGGCGACTTCAACACGGCGATCAAGGAGTATTCCTTAGCGTTGAACTCGCCGAAATCTGCACTCCGAGTAAAAGCTCATTCAAACAGAGCAGCAATAAACTTACGCATGGAGAATTTCAGCGCAGCGCTAGCTGACTGCAACCAGGCGTTAAGAATAGAGCCGGCAAATGTAAAAGCGCTTAATAGGAAAGCACACGCACTTTTGCATTTGCAAAAACATGAAGATGCTATTAAAATATACAAGCTCATTGTAAACAAGCTCGACGCCGATAACGAAACCGCGAAACAGGCCTTGAAACAGTTGAACGTGTTCGAACAACCAAAGCAGAATGATAAGTCGAAGGAAACGAAGGCTTCCGTGACGCAGCCGCCTGAATCTTCACCACCAACTCGTGTTGCGATGAAATCTATTTCGAAAGACGCGTGTACTCAAACGACAAAAAAAAATGAATATCTAGCAGTAGCAAAGAGGGAAACAAAAGATGCGTCTACGCAGACGCATCCGCATGTAAAACAGAATGACGAAGAACCAAGCGACGACAACATCAGAGAATCCGTGGATTTTTTCAACGCATTTGAAACGGAGCGACTCGAGCGGCAACGAATGGAGAACGAAGCGCGAAGCAGAACGTGGGCGTTCAACGATAGCGACAGCGATGGCGACGAGAATGAGAGAGATATCGGTGACGACGTTCGTAGCGACAATGATACGCCCAAATACGAAAAATGTGATCCAGAGAGTTACAGTTGGGCTATTAGATGGGAAGAAGAGCAGAACGCGAGGAAAAATGAGCGCGTAAGACCAGATGTTCGGTCGAAGGAGAAAAATACGTCCGATGATGCAAGTACCAATTTCGCAAAGATATCATTCGAAGATTTGGTTCAAGTCTCTGCTGCAACTATTTCTGTTTTGGGCGACGACGACATAAACGGCGACAAACGCGGCAAATGTCTGCAGTGTAAAATATGCCCGCACTTCAATCGCGTTTCCACGAGCTTGAGCCTTCTATCGAAAGTTTCTAAAGCCAGTTACGAGATTTCTTTCGGGAAGCTTCTCTCGAGCAACGACGGCGAGCGTTGCGCAAATTGCTCCTGTTCGTATGAACATCACGAAGATAAGCAAACGTTCAATAGACGCATCGCGCGAGAAAAAGCAAATTTTGAGAGGGAAAACAAAGAGCTCCGACTCAAGAAAAAGAAACGGTTGGCGATTATCCAAAAAGCTAAAAATCGAATGCGCGAAGCCAAGGAGAATGGGATTATACTCGAAAAAAGTCACCTTTGTCTTCTCACAGGAATGCGTCGAAAACATTGCAACGATTGTATGGAATGTAAACAATTTTGTACGTTTAGCAATCCTTCTTTCTTTGCTGTTGACGAAGAGATCTTGTATTGCCATTTATGTGGGTGCAGCGCCACCGAGCACGAAGTCGACTGGGAGGCCGAAAAAGAAGAGAAGAGTAAACAAGAGCGAGAAAATAAGAAGCGTTGGGAGCATTACGAAAGACAACAGAAGCACAAAGATCGTAGCAGGTACAGAGAAGAACACGAGGACGACGGTTTGTTGAGCATCCTCGACTTGAGCCGAGAAGAATTTCGAGGTAATGTAGAAGTGCTCAAGACGCAATACAGGCGCAAAGCGCTCGCACACCATCCTGATAAAAATAGCAACTCTACTGGAGAAAAATTTATTAAGTTGAAACAGGCGTACGAAAAACTGATGTCAAAGTACAGTCCAAAATGATGAATGAGTGAGTTGGTTTCAGCCGGGTAATATGCAACGCTACTTTTTTACGGTACAATCATATTATACAATTACAATGTGTGCGTTCTCTCCTTCGCTCTATTAATTACTACTCGAAGGGCTCGGCGTGTTTGGATTAAAAATCCCAGCTGCCAAGGACCCCGAAGATGAAGTAGACAAGCTCATTGGTTCCGTTTTCACGCGTTTTCTAATACCTTCAATCAAGTTTGTCAAGGATATAAGACCGTCTAAAAAATTTCTATCCACCTCTCGAGATTCGTTCTTCACTGCGTTGCAAAAATCAACCACGACAACGCGCACGTCGCTTTGAAGATCCGAGCTATCGTAACATAAGAGAATCGACGACCCCAAAAAGAAAACAGGGAACGGATTCGTTTCTAAACTTTGCCTGATGTCTTTTAACTTTTCAAGGACTTTTGTAATTCTCTTGCTATTCTGACCAAAAAACATGTCGAGACCACTCGTTGTCGTCTCTAAGTTCAGTGCTTTCGCCCATTTTCTATTCCAATACCTTTCCGTTTTACTTTCTTCTTCGTAGGTTAACATCCCACAAACTCGAAATCCCATCGAACATGAAGTCGTTTCCAAGTCGCCTCGATGCCGTTTTTCTCTGTAGTCCGCGTCGTGCGACGGATGCCACGTCCGCTCTCCTATTTTTATATCCACCACGTTTGCTTGCTTCATGTCTGCCGTAACGTCGCGCAATTTCAGAAACGGCATCGGGTTTGCGGCGTCGTGAGACTCGTACAGCTCAGTCCTCGATACGAACGTAGCTAGATATGGTGAAAACTCTGGGATTCTTTCGTACTCTATCGCTCGCCAATTTTCGTAAAACTGCAGCTCAGTCATTCCCTTCCGGGTATCGTCCGTGGGTTTATAAAAATGTCCAAAAGCGTCGACGCGAGCAGTCCGAGCGTGCTTATGTGAAATCCCAGCAACCTGTCTCGAGGCTTTCGGATACACGATTCTCTTCGTCGCGTTTGCGCGGTCTTCTTCTTGTTCTTTCACCGATAAAAGGAACGTCTTTATTGTCTGTGTTGTTGTTATTGGTCTCGTTCCCGCTGTTGTGGTTTCTGCTTCTCGTTGAAGTTGTCCAAATCCCAACTCCTCTTCAGCCGACGAGTGCTGCGCAACAGCGGCGACGCGAACGTCGCAGATAGTGGTTGCTGGTGCCTTTTCAACTTCCATCTGGTGCGTTTTTCTCCTTCTTCTTCTTGTGCTTGCTTCTCTCGCTCGCGCGTTTTAAAAGGTGGTAGAGGAGGAAGAGTGAGGACGCTTTCGTCGTTTTCGCGCGTGCGTGATCCCTCTTCTTTTGTTTTCTTGTTTTCTTCTTTGCGCTTTTTCCTTTCCATTATCCACATTTTTTCTCTCACATCGGCACCTCGTATTCTTTCTTTCTATAGCGAGAAATACAGAGCGAGAAGAAAATGAACCATAATCATAATCATAATCGTCACGAATATGATAATCATCGTCACCACGAGCATAATATCCGTTATAAAGTTCTGTCAGACGATGATATAGATTTTTTCATTCGCGCGATTGGTGTAGAAAACGTCGCACAAACCGTTGTAAAGAAGAAAAAGAAGAAAAAGACTCAAAGCGATAATGAAGATGGTAATAATTATGACGATAAAAACGATGACGTAGCGCTGCTGAATGATTTGAACACAGATTGGCAGAAAAAGTATTTCGGGAAATCCAAGTGTGCGCTGTTTCCGCGCACGAGCGAGGAGGTTTCTGAAATTTTGCGATATTGTTACGAGAACCACATCGCGGTGTGTCCTCAAGGTGGTAACACCGGCTTAGTCGGAGGCGCCGTGCCTGTTTTCGATGAGGTCATACTTTCATTAAAACGCATGAACTCGGTATTGAGCATAGATGACGTAACAGGAGTGTGCGTGTGCGAAGCAGGAGTTGTTTTAGAAGATTTAGACGATGCCCTAAAGCGACGGGGCATGTGCGTGCCCTTAGATTTGGGCGCAAAAGGTAAGTGTCAAATCGGTGGCAACGTATCAACAAATGCAGGCGGCTTGCGTCTTGTAAAATACGGCTCGTTGCGCGGAACTGTTTTGGGCTTAGAGGTTGTGCTCGCAGATGGCACGGTATTAAGTTCTTTGCTCAGGAAAAATAGAAAAGATAACACAGGATACGACTTGAAGCAGTTGTTTATCGGCGCGGAAGGAACGCTTGGCGTAGTCACGAAAGTTGCCATTTTAGCGCCTCGAGCCCCAGAGGCACGCATTGTTACCATATACGCTTGCGATACGTTTGAAAACGTTGTGAACCTCATGGTCGAGGTGAAAAAGAGATTGGCGGAGAATCTGTCAGCCGTAGAATTTTTTGATCGCGAAAGTCTTAAACTCACGGTCGACACGTTACCTGGAGCGAAAGATCCATTCCCCTACGACGAGGATAACAATAACAAAGAGAAGGATGTAAATGAAGACGGTTTGCATACAAACAACATACATTTTTACGTTGCAGTGGAAACAACTGTAAACGAAAAGTCGATGGAAAGCAGATTGAGAGCAAATGTGCTTAGTATTTCGCGCTCAGTATGTGTCCTTGCAGAGGATGGAAGCAAAAGTAGGGGAAATTTTATGCGCATTCTTCCACGTGGGGACAAAGTAAAAAAGAACAAAGATTTAGCACGACAGTTTCTGATATCCAAAAACGAGAAACACGCGAATGAACTATGGAATTTGCGTGAGCGTATATCTGTGGCGTTGAAATACGCGGGTGCCGTGTATAAATACGACGTTTCGTTACCAACGACCAAGATGTACGAGCTCGTGGAGAGAATGAGAGAACGCTTTGCCGAGAGAAGGATGGACGACGACGTTAAAGTTTTAGGATACGGTCATCTTGGCGACGGAAACTTACACCTCAACATATCCCGAAAAAAAGGTCCGTGTAAAAACACGCTCGCGGTGATTGAACCATTCGTCTATGACTATGTTACTGAGCATAAAGGAAGTATTTCAGCTGAGCACGGATTAGGGGCGATGAAAGTTCAAGAACTTTGGCGAGGGAAAGACACACAAGAAGTTCGGCTCATGCAAAGAGTGAAGAACATGTTCGATCCGCGCGGTATTCTTAACCCGCATAAAATGATTCCATCTTCTCCTTCTCCCATTCCTTCGAAACTTTAGTAACTCATGTAAACAATAATATCTATTGCAGCGCACGCGTTTATGAACAAGGACACAGTCACAAAGAGCTCGTATAAAAATGAAAGATTCTCGTTTCGGCATAAAAAAAACGCACTCTTTCCTTCTACGAGAAAATATTGGATTGAATTCGAAGCCATGCATCTATAGACGCAACCACGCGAGTTGAGGGCAGCTGCGCACATCTCACGTCTCTACCTGGACTTCTCGCGTCTGCTTCCGAAGAAAGAAAATGAAGAGGACGCAGGAAATTCCAACCATGTCTCAACTTTGGAAGCATGCAGCTCAATACTATAAATATCAAACCTATGTGCTAACTGCATTCGGTGCGGTTGGACTCCTCACGTACGTGGGTTCGTCTCTCATTTCTTCTCATTCTCACGCCTCTTCTTCTGTGTCTTTTTCCTCTTCATCATCGAGAGTCGACTCAGAAGAGAGAAAAGAAGAAAGAAAGTAGTTACTGGATTAACGACCTTGTGATTAAAAACATACCTACTAGTAGTAGTTGTTGTTGATGAAGTTGATGATGGTGATAAAGCATTAGACATACACAAACTCGTGTATGTGTATAGAAAGGTTGTTATTACAAAATGATTAACTACTGCGTTTTTTCTTATTCGAGAGCGCTTTCGAAGACGTGGAGATGGAAGACATCATATCCACCCCTAAACGACCAACGTTGACGTTTCCCTGGACTTGTTTCTCTTCAACCGCCTTCTTCTTCTTCGCAATCTTTCGGGCAAACCTCAAGCCGGTTGCGTCGGATTCTGCTAACTTATACGAGCATCTGCGGCAATATCGAGCGTCAATCTCGTGCATTTCTAATCCACACGAATCGCAGACGCGATCGTCGAACGTTTTCGCGCCGCTCGTTATGGGATCTTCATCCGTAGATTTCAGAATAAAAACTTCACCCGTGTTCGAAATGAGCTCTTGGTCTTCGTCCTCATCGTCTTCGTCTTCCATCATCTCCAAAAGCATCTCGCCTCCTGAAATAGTCGCTAACTTTGCTAATTGACCTGGGATAACTAAAAGAGCGACAAAAATGGAGACAACTGTCGCAACTCTTCCTCCTGGTGTGACAACTTCAAACGGCTGACCAATACCCGTAAGCGTAAGCACGGCCCAGTATAAAGTATCGTTGAGATTCTTTACCGCCGGATTGATACCAAACTCGAGATCATATATCACACCCGCGGCAATCACAAAGATGCAGATGAACTCTGCGGCAACGCCGGTGAGCTGCACGGTCATCGAATCAGACTTGAACAAACCAAACAACACCGAGTCTGGCGAGCGCTCGAGAAAGCGAAGAAGACGGACGATCCGGAGTAGGCGAAGAAATCGAGGAATTGGCGACATTCTGTCCACTAAACCAAAAACTGCCAACACAGGAGGAATCGTAGCCGCTGTATCTAAAACTGTAAAAGGATTCGTCCAAAATGAAAACTTGAATTCTGCAACCCACGCTCGGAGCATGAGTTCAAAGAAAAACAACGCGTTGTAGGCGTCTTCGATGTCGCGGATGTTGTCCATGGAAACTAATCCAGAGTACCACGGTATATCATCTCGATACAAGACGTCCCAACCACCAAAGGTGCCTATATTGTAGGATTCAAGAATGAATGTTCCAAAAACAATTCCTGATGAGATGACCGCCCACCAACCTGAAGAGTCCAGATCAGAAAAAGCAAGCGCCATTCGTTGGCGCGCCGTGAGTTTCCTCAGTCCCGGTTTGAAAAATTTCAATCTTCTCGCTGGCTTTCTTCGACGTACTAGCCCTTCCGTCGAGTTCCCTCCTGCGGTAGAGAATTCATCCTCGCCAATCTCTTCGTCTTCCTCGTAATAGGAACCAGAAACGAGCGATTTGATGAATTCGATGGTCGTTTCATCTTGTTTTTTGTCGCCAGCGCCTCCTTGTTGTTTTTTCCTGAGCGCGTGTAAACGAAAGCTTTCTGTTGTTTTTCCGTTCCTCTTTCCTCCTCCTGAGGAGGAGGAGGAGGAGGAGAGAAATCTTCTCCTCGTGGTGGCAATGCTCTTCGTTCCTGTTTTTCCTGCAGTTGCTGCTGTTCGCATCGACTTCGCGCGAAAGGATGACAACGATGTGCGAGTATGAATGATGGAGGAGGAAGAAGAAGAAGAAGAAGAAGAAGAAGAAGAAGAAGAAGAGGCGAAAGAACTTCAACTTCGTCGTTCATTTTCTACGTCGCTTCGGGGGATAAGACAGCGAAGAGAAGAATGCATTCGTTGAGAAGACGATACGTCTTTTGCTGTCTCTCTAAAACCCAGGAATGTCGCATTCTTGCGGATATTCTTCACCGTTCGCGTCTTTTCCACGCGCAACGCGCTCGCGTGCGTGTATTTAGATGAAGTAGAGCAAGGTGAAGACATATCTTCTTTCACACAATCAATCTATCTTTCGCAGATTTGCTTTTGTCGGTCGTTTCACGCTCTTCTTGCTGGTTAGCTATGCTATTATCCACCTCTGATCTCTCTCTCTCTTTCTCTCAACCTCTGCACACCCAAGCAGACTTTATAGAGAGGAAGAAATAACGCAGCAGAAGCAGCAGGAAGAGGAGGTGGTGCGACGGGGGTCTTCTTCTCTCCGATTGCGTGGACAAAGTAGTTCTACAGCGTTGCTTGAAATGACGTGTTTTTCAAAAGAAAAAAATGTTTTACGTCGTACGTGCTGGGTTACTGTCGCAAAACGCAAAGCGCGTATGTCAACACAGTCTCTTCTGATAATAATAGTAGTAGTAGTATATAAAATTAATTGTATGCAAAAGCGAATAAACGTCGCCACGCGCTACGCGCTACGAGCAAAAACACCCCATCCTACACTCCAAAATACACCTTCGTGCGCACTTTCTCTCTCTTGCACTCTCCTTTCACTTCTGTCGTCTTCCGCGCACGTCGAAAAGTGCATCACTCTTCACTTGTTGTTGTTGTTGTTCTTGCTGTTTTAAGATCCGCACATCAAGCACTCGTCCTTGTTCTCGAGCGAGCACTTGAGCTTAGCCGCCATGTGCGCTTCCTTTTCCGCCTCGCTCATCTCCGAAACTTCCTTCTTCGTCGGGACGGCGGTCGGTTTTGGCCCACCGTTGGACGGCTTCAAGACGTTCTCTTTCTCCATCTTTTTTGCAGTCTTCGACGGGTCGACGGTAAACTTGATCGCATCTGCAGCGGCTCTAGATCTGAGGTAGTACATCCCAGTCTTCAATCCAGATTTCCACGCGTGGAAATGTAAGGAGGTCAACTTGCCGGAGTTGGCATCAGACATATGGACGTTGAACGATTGCGACTGGTCGATGAACGCACCTCGAGCCGCAGCCATGTCCACCAAAATACGTTGCTTGATTTCCCACACAGTTTTGTAAATAGCCTTCAAGTTCTCCGGAATGTCGAGGTTGGCGACGGAGCCATTGTCAGAGATCAAGTCGTTCTTCAACGACGGATCCCACAAGCCCAACTCGGTCAAATCCGACAACAAGTGCTGGTTGACGACGGTGAATTCACCGGACAACACTCTTCTCGCATAAATGTTCGAAGTATACGGTTCAAAACACTCGTTGTTACCCAAGATTTGAGAAGTTGACGCGGTTGGCATCGGCGCAACCAAGAGAGAGTTGCGAACGCCGTGCTTGGCGATGGATTCTCTCAACGCGCCCCAAGCGTGTCTATCGCCGCCCGGCATTTCAGTGATGCCCCACATGTCCGGTTGCAACACACCCTTGGAAACCGGGGAACCTTCATAGGATTCGTACGTACCCTCTTCCTTCGCGAGCTCGTTCGATTCTTGCAACGCCGCAAAGTAAATCGTCTCAAAGATTTCGGCGTTCAACTTTTGCGCCTCTGGGGAGTCAAACGGCAAGCCAAGCAAGATGAATACATCCGCCAAACCTTGAACACCTAAACCGATTGGTCTGTGCTTCATGTTCGATCTCTTCGCAGTTTCAACCGGGTAATAGTTGACGTCGATGATGCGGTTCAAGTTACGAGTCACTTTTCTCGTGATTTCAATCAACTTGGCGTGATCAAAGTAACGTTCACTCGCTCTGAGAGAACCCAACAATTTCTTAGTTTCCGTCTTGCCAGTCGGCGAGCTCTCGTTCTTTTCGATGACAAATCGCGGCAAAGCGATGGATGCCAAGTTGCAAACGGCGGTTTCTTCTGGCGAGGTGAACTCGACGATTTCTGTGCACAAGTTGGACGATTTGATCGTGCCCAAGTTTTGTTGGTTCGACTTGCGGTTGCATGCGTCCTTGAACAACATGTACGGGTTACCAGTTTCCACTTGCGCTTCAAGGATCGCAAACCAAAGCTGCTGGGCGTTGATAGTCTTCTTGCCCTTATTTTCTCTTTCGTACTTGGTGTACAGAGCTTCGAATTCTTCACCCCAGCATTCGGACAAACCTGGGCACTCGTTTGGGCACATCAACGTCCACTTGCCGTTTTCTTCGACTCTCTTCATGAACAAATCGTTCGTCCACAAACCGTAAAATAAGTCACGAGCTCTCGCTTCTTCCTTACCGTGGTTCTTTCTCAAGTCGAGCCAGTCGAAGATATCCGAGTGCCACGGTTCGAGGTAAATAGCAAAAGCGCCCTTGCGCTTACCGCCGCCTTGGTCCACGTATCTGGCGGTGTCGTTGAACACGCGAAGCATAGGAATGATACCGTTCGAGGTGCCGTTCGTGCCTCTGATGTACGAAGATGTGGCACGGATGTCGTGAATAGACAAACCAATACCGCCAGCAGACTTTGAAATGCACGCGCACTCCTTCAACGTGTCGTAGATACCTTCGATAGAGTCTTCCTTCATGCAAATCAAAAAGCACGAGGAGAGCTGCGGTCGCGGCGTACCGGCGTTGAACAAAGTTGGCGACGCGTGGGTCATCCAACGTTCGGATAGCATATGGTAAGTTTCCACAGCCTTTTCGATATCCTTCTTGTGGATACCGATGGATACTCTCATCAACATGTGCTGCGGGCGTTCGACAACTTTACCGTCGATGCGCAACAAGTACGAGCGCTCCAAAGTCTTGAAACCAAAGTAGTCGTAATCAAAGTCACGGTCGTAGACAATTTCGGCATCAAGTCTTTCCGCATTTTCAGTGATGATCTCGTAGACATCGTCGGCGAGTAACGGGGACCACTTGCCGTTTCTGTGGTTCGTGTGCTCGTACATCTTCTTCATCGTCATAGAAAAAGATTTGTCCGTCGTCTTGTGCAAGTTTGAAACGGCGATTCGCGCGGCAAGCTGCGCGTAATCCGGATGCTTGGAAGTCATCGCCGCTGCGGTTTCAGCAGCGAGCTCATCCAATTCAGCAGTCGTCACACCCGGGTAGACACCTTGACAAACCTTCTGGGCTACGAGAACGCTGTTTATTTACGAATTAAAGAAAGAAGGATTTTAGTCAGTGACTGCTCTTTTTTCTATTTTTATTATTCAAACACATCTTTTTTTGAAAACGCGACGAAGCGTCGAAGAAGCTTTCCAAGCTGTTTGCCCGTTGAGATTTTTGAAAATGAAGATTTTCGTATTCGCTGCTCGCGTGTCATCTCGCGACCGGTAAACGTCCACGGAACGTGTACGAATCCAACGTAAACATGTTTCAGAGCAAAGCTTGGGAAGAAACGCGGATAGAAAGCGTTTTACCGACGCTCAGAGCGTTGAAATCTAGCGGTTGATTTAAAAAAAAAAAAAAGAG
>Ga0181605_10002934_pt1 | contig 14418 bp, 9 predicted proteins | sample 041ome_11_FD_148676 | JGI IMG/M metagenome (GOLD analysis project Ga0181605, IMG submission 148676) | Coastal salt marsh microbial communities from the Groves Creek Marsh, Skidaway Island, Georgia - 041411US metaG (spades assembly) | ecosystem: Environmental > Aquatic > Marine > Intertidal zone...
AGTTCTGCGAAGTCAGGTTGACCTGTTTTCGGGCATAGGCACGTGAACTCCGGCATCCTGATATGGATGGTGTAGTCGCGCCCTGGATTGGGGTTATCAAAAGTTTCTAGGTCTTTACTTGGAACTGATCCCATGACACATCTCTATGAATTACAACAGGTTGCGGAGTATATCGGAACCACTGCCTGAGTGTGCGCTCTATAGACCTAAACAGCTGGGTTTTTTCGGGTGATTTTTGGGCTTGCGAAAAGGGGTGAAAAAGGTTCGATTTTGACCGCCATTTGCTTGTCCGTAACAGGTCCATTCAGGTATCTTTACCGGCTATGCGACTAGAAAAAATTAAACTCGCGGGCTTCAAATCCTTTGTCGACCCGACCACTGTTCACTTCCCCTCAAATCTCGTCGGAATCGTCGGTCCAAACGGCTGTGGCAAGTCAAATGTTATCGATGCGGTACGTTGGGTTATGGGTGAAAGCTCAGCCAAAATGCTGCGTGGCGAATCGATGGCGGACGTCATCTTCAATGGTTCGACAAGCCGTAAGCCAGTGGGCACAGCGAGTATCGAATTAGTGTTTGATAACAGCGATGGCGGCGCTGGCGGTCAGTTTGCGCAGTATGCCGAGATCTCGGTTAAGCGCCAAGTGACCCGTGATGGTCAGTCGTTGTATTTTCTAAATGGTGTGAAGTGTCGCCGCCGCGACATTACCGATCTCTTCTTAGGTACCGGTCTGGGTCCTCGTAGCTACTCGATTATTGAGCAAGGCATGATCTCGCGCATCATCGAAGCGCGTCCAGAAGAGCTGCGTGTCTATTTAGAGGAAGCCGCAGGTATCTCTAAATATAAAGAGCGCCGCCGCGAAACCGAAAATCGTATTAAGCATACCCGTGAAAACCTCGAGCGTTTGGATGATTTGCGTGAAGAGGTCGAGAAGCAGTTGGTGCGTTTAGAGCGCCAAGCAGCAACGGCTGAAAAATACAAAGTCCTTCGAGACGATGAGCGTCGCTCAAGAGCTGAATTACTCGCCTTGCGTCTGACGTCGATGCGTGAAGATGTTGAACGTCATGATCGTAAGATTGCAGAACAACAAAATGCACTTGAAGCCGTTGTCACTGAGCAACGTGGAGTTGAGTCTGAAATCGAATCACAGCGTGCGGCCCACCTTGAGGCGAATGATCACTTTAATCAGGTGCAAGGTCAGTTCTATGCGATTGGTTCTGAGATTGCTCGCTTGGAAGAGGCAATTCAGTTTGCGCGTGAACAACGCCGCCAACAAGAGGCTGATTTAGAGCAAGCGAAACATGCGTTGAAAGAAGCGCAAAGCTTGAGTGAGCAAGATAACAGTAAGCTGCAAGAGTTGGCCGATCAGCTTGAAAAAGATCGCCCGATGCTCGAGCAGATGCGTGCAGCCGAAGAGGCGGCGCGTCAGACTTTGCAAGATGCTGAGCATGTGATGCAGAAGTGGCAAAGTGAGTGGGATGAGTTCACAGCGAAATCGAATGAGCCTTCACAGCAAGCTCAGGTTGAGCGTACCCGTATCAATCACATTGAGCAGCAAGAGCAGCAGCTAAAGCGTCGTATTGATCGCAATCGCGAAGAGCAAGAGCGTTTAGGTGATATCACTCTAGACGCTGAGATTAAAGAGTTACAGCGTCGCGAAGAAGAAAGTGCATCTGTCGTTGAGTCTGCGCAGACGCAAGTGACCCAAGCGCAACAACAGATTGAGCAAGCGCGCGATCAGATTAACGAGCAGCAACAAAAGCTGAATGAGTCACAATCTGAATTGCAAACCTTGAGTGGTCGTTTGTCTTCCCTCCAGGCATTACAGCAGGCGGCAAAAGGTGAAGATAACGAAGCCTTGAATAGCTGGTTATCAAGTAAAGGTTTAGAAGCGTCATCTCGACTCCTTAATACCATCGAAGTCGATTCTGGTTGGCAAACGGCTGTAGAGGTGGCTTTGGGTCATCACCTGCAAGCGGTAGTTGTCGATGATTTGAATGGCTACGGTCAAGATGTCGAGGCAATGGCAACAGCTGGCGCTAAGTTATTTGCAACATCGGCATCTGCAGGTGCGGCGGTTGCGGGTTCTTTAGCGGAAAAGGTTAAAGGTCCTGCGGGCTTGCAGCATTTATTAGGTTCTGTGTTGTGTGCAGATGATGTGCAAAGTGCGCTTGCGAACAGTGGTTCGCTGCAAGCAGGCCAGTCCTATATAACGCCTCAGGGAGCCTTGGTGGGTCAGGGCTGGTTAAGTCTTCATCGCAGTGATTCTGAGCAAGACGGCGTGTTAGCACGTGAGCAAGAGATCCGTCAGTTAACCCAGCGTGAGCAAGATCTTGGTCCTGCTATTAGCTCATTACAAGACACACTCAACGCTGCACGTGAAAGGTTAAAAGCGGCAGAGTTTGAGCGCGATCAGACGCAACAAAAACGTGATGCAGCTAACAAGCAGCTAAGTGATGTGAAGTCTTTGCTCAGCGGCAAGTTGGCGCGTGCGGAACAAATTCAACAGCGTGTTCAAGGCTTGGTTGAAGAGGGTAATGAACTTACTGAGCAATTAACCCAAGGCGAGAAAGATATGGAAGCGGCACGTAGTCGTTTGCATGCAGCACTCGCTGAAGTGGATCAGTTAGGTAAGAAGCGTGATCAGATGAGTGCTGAGCGTGAGTCGCATCGTAGATCGCTTGATCAAGCGCGTGAAGCGGCGGCCGTAGCGCGTAACAAATTGCATGAAGTGCAGTTGCGCGTTGAATCGACACGCACATCGGAAGATTCATTGCGTTCGGGTATCGATCGGATGCACTCGCAAGTTTCACAATTGACTAGCCGTGTTGATGAGCTCACTAAAATTTTGGGTGAGGGCGCATCACCTGTGGGTGAGCAACAGCTAGAGCTTGAGCAAAAGCTTGCTGCTCGCGTTGACGCTGAGAAAGCGCTAGGTGATGCGCGTAAGCAACTCGAAGCGATTGATCATCGCTTGCGTGAGTTAGAGCAGGGTCGTCATTCTATTGAGCAGCGCGTGCAAGATGAACGCAGCAAATTAGATGCTGCGCGTATGGCTCGCCAAGAGGTTGTGGTTCGTGGTGGCACGATTGAAGAGCAGTTGGCTGAAACTAGCTTTGAGCTGCAGGTGTTGATTGACGAAATGCCAGAAGACGCGAATGCACAAAGCTGGCAGAACAAAGTTGAAGATCTTGCAACACAGATTCAGCGTTTAGGCCCCATTAATTTGGCAGCGATCGATGAGTTCAAAGAGCAAAGTGAGCGTATGGATTATTTGAATCGTCAGAACGCTGATGTGACCAAATCATTGACGACTCTAGAAGAAGCTATCAAAAAGATCGACCGTGAAACGCGTACTCGCTTTAAAGAGACCTTCGATAAAGTGGATAACGGCTTTAAAACCTTATTCCCAAAACTCTTTGGTGGTGGCCATGCCTACCTTGAGTTGACCGGTGAAGATCTGTTGGATACCGGTGTGACCGTTATGGCGCGTCCACCGGGTAAGCGTAACTCGAGTATTCACTTGTTATCGGGCGGTGAGAAAGCGATGACGGCGGTTGCGTTGGTTTTCTCGATCTTCCAATTGAACCCATCGCCTTTCTGTATGCTCGACGAGGTCGATGCGCCGCTGGATGATGCCAACGTGGGCCGCTACTCGAATTTGGTGAAAGAGATGTCTGAGCACGTTCAGTTCATCTTTATTACCCACAATAAAGTGACAATGGAGATTGCAAATCAGCTCTCAGGTGTCACTATGCAAGAACCAGGTGTATCTCGACTCGTATCTGTCGACATTGAAGAAGCGGCCACGATGGCGGCACTTTAATTAACCTTATGGGGGAAAACGGTGAGCTCAGATGAACTAAGACTGCTTCTACTAGGGCTCGGTGTCCTTTTGGTTGTTGCAATCTATGTTGCTGACAAGCTGAAGCGCGGTGGCAAATTAAAGATGCCGCGTAAACTCGAAGAAGTCGATGAAAACGATAACTATGATGACGATAATGCCGGGGATGTGGGCGACGTTCGTGTTAAGACTGAGCCAACTATAACTGACGCTTTGCGTGGCGAACCGCTTATTGAAGAGCCTATTGCAAAAGATATAGTTGAGGAGCCTTTGCTGAAAGGTGAACCATCGTTTGAAGACGAGGTTGAGCTAAGTAAAGCACCAGAGCTAGAGCCTGAGATTTTCCCTGAGCCACCGGTTATCACTGATATTGATCCTGCTGATCTTGTGTCTGAGGAAGAGGCTAAAGCGCGGAATGAAGCAGAGTTCCCGCTATCCGGTGAAGAGCCGGTAGCACCTGAGTTGCCGATTCATCTTGATCCAGCACCTGCAGAGCCGGTTGTGCCCAAGATGCCTGAGTTTACGGCTAAGCCGAAAGAAGACTCTCAGTTCGCCTTGGATTTTGATTTTGCTGCGACGAACGATGAGCCTGAGGTTGAGCCTGAGGTGTATGAAGATAATCCTGATCTGCCGAAGAAGATCGTGCAGATCAATGTGATGCGCAAGAGTGGGCCGTTTAGTTTGGCTGAGATCCAACGCGCTGCGAAAGAGGTCGACCTGCATTACGGTGAAATGGGTATTTATCATCGTGAAACGGCCGCTAAACGTGTCTTATTTAGTATGGCGAGCATGGTTGAGCCGGGCACCTTCCCGCAGGGCAAGAAAGCAGATTTTGCTACCCCAGGTTTAACTTTATTTGCGCAGATACCAGGGCCGCGAGATGGCATTGCGGTGTTTAGCGATATGTTGATGACCGCCGAACGTATGGCGACCATGTTGGATGCGGTGTTGTATGACGATACGCGCAGTAAGCTCACTCGCCAGAGCATTGATCACACTCGCGACAGTATCGCAGAGCATTTACGTAAAGTGGCTATCCTTAAAAATAGACGATGAGTGATTTGTTCGCTGAAGAAGCGCGCGCAGAAGAGCTACGAAAGCTACTGCAATACCATAACCGTCGTTATTACGTTCTCGACGACCCCGAGATCCCTGATGTTGAATACGACAAACTGTTGCGTGAGTTGCAGCAGATTGAAGCTGATCGACCTGATTTAAGAACTATTGATTCACCCACTCAGCGTGTGGGTGGTGCAGCACTGGATGCCTTTGAGCAAGTCACTCATGCGATTCCGATGTTGTCATTAGATAACGCTTTTGATGACGATGAGTTTGCAGCGTTTGATCAACGCGTCAAAGACCGACTGAGTCGCTCGGCGACTGTGCGTTATGCCGCAGAGCCAAAGCTTGATGGTTTGGCGATCAGTTTGCGCTATGAGCAGGGCGTATTGGTTCAAGCCGCGACGCGCGGCGATGGCACAACCGGCGAAAATGTGACGGCAAATGTGCGCACCATTGGTTCTATTCCGTTGCGCTTGAGTGGCAATGATTATCCTGAGGTGCTTGAGGTTCGAGGCGAGATTTTCATGCCTAAAGCCGGCTTTGACGCATTGAATGAGCGTCAGCGCGCAAAGGGTGAGAAGACTTTCGCTAATCCACGCAATGCGGCTGCAGGATCGCTCAGACAGCTCGATTCAAAGATTACCGCGACACGTCCCTTGGCGATGTACTGTTATGGTTTAGGTGAAGTGGTTGGGCATTCCATGGCGACCTCTCAATCGGAGAATATGCGCTTGCTTGCAAACTGGGGTTTGCCAACATCACCTGAGCTTAAGGTGTGTAAAGGCAGTGCTGAGTGCGCGGCTTATTTCGCTGCAATTGGCGAGCGTCGAGACAGCTTGGCCTACGACATTGATGGCGTGGTGTTTAAGGTTGATCAAGTTGAGTTACAAAAGCAGCTCGGTTTTGTTGCTCGTGCTCCACGATGGGCGATTGCGCAAAAGTTTCCTGCGCAAGAGCAACTGACGTTGCTTGAAGCGGTTGAGTTTCAGGTCGGACGCACAGGTGCGCTAACACCTGTTGCACGATTAAAGCCTGTGTTTGTCGGTGGTGTCACCGTCAGTAATGCAACGCTACACAACATGGATGAGATTGAGCGTAAAGATATCCGTGTTGGTGATACCGTGATTGTACGTCGCGCCGGTGATGTCATACCTGAGGTTGTCTCAGCAGTGCTATCTGATCGACCTGATGATGCAAAGCCTATTCACATGCCCGAGCAATGCCCTGTGTGTGAGTCGCAGGTAGTGAGAATTAGCGGGGAGGCTGTGGCACGTTGTACCGGCGGTTTGTTCTGTCAGGCGCAGCGTAAAGAAGCCATTAAGCATTTTGCTTCTCGTAAGGCGATGGATATTGATGGCTTGGGCGACAAGATTGTTGAGCAGCTTGTGGATGAGCAGCTCATAAAAGATCCAGCTGATTTGTTTGCTTTAGATGTAGCCACTGTAGCCAAGCTTGAGCGTATGGCTGAGAAATCAGCGTCTAATCTGATCTCAAGTTTAGATAAAGCAAAGCACACCACCTTGCCGCGCTTTTTGTTTTCGCTCGGTATCTTGGGGATAGGTGAAACTATGGCAATGAATATTGCCAATACCTTGGGCTCACTTGAGGCGGTACAAAAGCTGACGTTACACGACTTGGTCGAATTGAAGTTATCTCAAGCTAAAGCCTTCTTGAAATATGCATCAGCTTTACCCAAAGAGTTGCGCGTCTCCATGATGCAGCCGCCGATGGATTTGAAGTGGTGTAGCAGTGCGCATATTGAATTGCTTGCTGAGCGATATGATTCAGTCGCTGATTTACTCAAGCAGTCGCCAGAGGCACTAGTTAATCAACCAACCATCAATATCGAAGGCTTAGGTGATGTGCTTGCTGAGAAGCTCGTGATGTTCTTCCGTCAGCCGCATAACCAAGAAGTTTTGAATAAGCTGATAGTCGCTGGTGTTCAGTGGCCTGCAATCGAGAAGGTGGATGTATCCGACAGTGAGCTGGCCGGTCAGTCATTTGTGCTGACAGGCACCTTATCGCAACCGCGTGATGCGTATAAAGCGCGTTTGTTGGCGGCTGGGGCGAAAGTGGTGGGTAGTGTGTCGAAGAATACCAATTACGTGGTTGCAGGTGAGTCTGCCGGTTCTAAGTTAAGTAAAGCTCAATCACTGGGTGTGCCGGTATTAGATGAAGCGGCTATTGAGGCTATGTTGGCCAAAGCTGGCGTTTAGTTAACCATTCGACTTCTTTTTACAGGCACGACTTGTTATCGTTAAGTGGTCACTTATCGGTTTTTTTATGTCTACTGATTCGATTGTTTTTACGGTTTTCTTGATCTTCACCGGTGCAGCTTTCGTAGCCACGCTGGCACTGTATGCGCGGCAATCTCTGTTAGTGGCGTATATCTTCCTTGGCGCCTTGCTAGGCCCTTGGGGTTTGGAGTTGGTCTCTGATGCGGAGTTAGTTCGTGAGACCGCAGAGTTTGGCATTATCTTTTTGTTGTTCTTATTAGGTTTAAATCTTCAACCTCAAGAGCTTTTTCATATGGTGCGAAAGACCACGTGGGTCACTGTATGGAGTAGCTTGTCTTTTGCGGCCTTTGGTTTTGCCATAGCAATGGCCTTTGGGTTTAGCGTTGCGGAATCATTGCTGGTTGGTGGCGCTGCGACTTTCTCCAGCACAATTATTGGCCTAAAGCTGCTACCCACCACGGTTCTACATCATCAGCGAAGCGGTGAGGTAATCATCAGTATTTTACTGTTGCAGGACTTGATCGCGATTTTCTTGTTGATCTTGGTGCAAAGCGTGGGGGCGGGCGATGTTTCTTTGGTGGCATTTCTTAAACCACTGGTTATGTTGCCGGCATTGATGGGTGTGGTGTGGCTTGCTAACCGATACATCTTGCTATTTTTGATTGCCCGCTTTGATCGCATTCAGGAATACGTCTTCTTATTAGCTATCGGTTGGTGTCTCGGTATCGCCGAATTAGCGATGTTATTTGGTTTGTCTGCTGAGATCGGCGCCTTTATTGCAGGTATCACCTTGGCGAGTAGCCCCATCGCGCTGTTTATTGCAGAGAGCCTAAAGCCGTTGCGTGACTTCTTCTTGGTGCTCTTCTTCTTCTCGTTGGGCGCCGGGTTTGATTTGTCACAGATTGACGATGTTCTTTTACCTGCGGCCTTATTGGCAGTTGGTTTGATGCTGTTAAAGCCATGGATCTTTAAGAAGTTGCTTCTAGGTATCGGTGAGTCTGAAAAGCGCTCCCATGAGGTTGGATATCGTTTGGGTCAGATGAGTGAGTTCTCTTTGCTTGTGGTTGTTCTGGCTGTCGAGGTGGGCGCACTCAGTGCTAAAGCATCTTATATGGTGCAACTGGCAACGTTGATGACCTTCTTGATCTCGTCTTATCTCGTAGTTGCGCGTTTCCCAACACCCATTGCGGTTAAGGATGAGTTAAGACGCGATTGATCTCGCGCTTTTGTTTGACGTCGGTATCATGTCGTTATGTCAAAGCAATCACCGAAAGATTCTTATGTGATCCATCCAATCGGTAGGGTGGAGTCTCCTTATGCTGAAAAATTTGGTACGCCACGTCAACCTGGTTTAGTTAAGGCGGCTTTGGGTAAGTTGTGTTTATCTCCTGACTATGCAAAAGCTGAAGCGTTAGAAGGTCTTGAGGGCTTTTCCCATCTTTGGGTGATCTTTGTGTTTGATCGCTGTGATGGTCAGGCAAAGCTGTCGGTGCGGCCGCCGCGTTTAGGGGGTAATGCCAATATCGGTGTGTTTGCCAGTCGCTCGCCGTTTCGACCGAATCATTTGGGGCTGTCGGTGTTGAAGATCGAATCGATAGATAAGCAGCATGGTGAAATTTCGGTCAGTGGTCTAGATCTCGTGAATGACACCCCCATTATTGATATCAAACCATATGTGCCGTATGTCGACGCAGTTTCTGATGCGGCCAGTGGTTTTGCTGAGGGCGCCCCAACTAAGATAGCGGTTGTGTTTGATGAAAATGCTCATCAGCAGTTACAACAATTGCCAGATGGCGATACTTTAAAGCCATTGATCGAGCAAACATTGGGGTTTGACCCGCGACCTGCGTACAAAAAAGAGAAGACCGATGAGCAGGTGTATGGCACTGCGTTAGGTGCTTGGAATGTGCGTTGGCAGGTGGAGCAAGAGCACATCCGTGTGCTGACACTCGAGCCTTATTCAGTAATTTGATCTGGCTTTAGTGCGTTGTATTTATCAAGCTGCTCTTGCGTGGCTTTTTCTTGGTGGTTGTTCTTCCATTCATCGTAAGTCATGCCGTACACAAGCTCTCGCGCTTGGTCGTAATCCATTTCGATGCCGACATCTTTCGCGCCACCCATTAGCCATTTCGACATGCAGTTACGGCAGAAGCCGGCCATATTCATCAGGTCAATGTTTTGCACATCTTTACGCTTTTGAAAGTGAGAAACGAGCTTGCGCCATGCGAGCGCTTCCATTTGCATTTGTTGTTCTGGTGTCATGAGTGTTCCTAGTGCATGAGGTTAAACATTTGGCGACGTGCTTGATTAACGATGGGATCGTCTCCGAGCATATCGAGTAATTGGATGAGGGTTTTACGTGCGGCATCATCATTCCAGTTTAGCTCACGCATCATGATGCCAAGTAATTGCTGAATTGCAGATTCAATCTGCCCTTGAGTGATATCGCGAAGCGCAAGGGTGTAACGAGACGGATGATCGTTGGCATCTTTTTCCAGCGCAGCTTCTGCAGCTGTGATGCTGGCCGGATCCGGTGCGAGTTCGGCAAAGTGAAGCTGACCACGGATCTTGCTGATCTCAGGTGAGCTTTGTTGGTCTTCAGGTAAAGCGTCAATGGCAAATTTTGCAGCTTCCAAGTTGCCAAGGGCGGCATGTGCTTTTGCCATCGCGATTAGGATCAAGTAATTGTTTGGATCGGCAGCTTGAGCTGGCGCGAGCAGTTCAAGTGCGTCTGAAAATTGCCCCATCGCCATCATATGTTCGGCTTGCGGAAGGACAGAGTTGGTTTCACGAGGGATGTGCTTATCCAAGAAGGTGCGAATATCATTTTCTGGCAGCGCGCCGGCAAACTCATCCACTTGAGCACCATCTTTGAATAATTTAACAGTCGGAATGCTGCGAATGCCAAACTGTGCCGCAATTTCCTGCTGTTCCTCGGTATTGAGTTTCGCCAGAATAAATTTGCCTTGATATTCCTCTGCTAGCTTGCTGAGAAGCGGCATTAAGATTTGGCAGGGTTGGCACCAGCTAGCCCAAAAATCGATAAGAACCGGTGTCTGTTGAGAGTCGCGTAGAACAACCTGTTCAAAATTTTCTAAGGTTAAATCAATGATAAAAGGTGATTCGCTCATCTATAAAAAGCCCTGTGGATTGTTATCTGCATGAAATAGGGACGGTAAGGCAAGGTTTCAACTTGAATTTACTTAACTTGCCACAATTTAAGAAGCATTGATACGGAGTAAATGTATGTCAGATCCTATTCAGATGGTTTGCCCAAGTTGTGGTGGTGTTAATCGAGTACCTGTTAAGCGCGCCAAAGAGGCTAAGTGTGGTCGTTGTAAGTCAATGCTTTTTCAAGGCATGCCTGTTGATGTAGATGCTGTGAGCTTTGCCAAACATGTCAGCAAGGGTGAGGTGCCTTTATTGGTCGACTTTTGGGCGCCATGGTGTGGCCCTTGCAAAATGATGGCGCCAGCCTTTAGTCAGTCGGCGACAAAACTTGAGCCTCGGGTGAGATTGCTTAAGGTTAATACTGAGCAGCAGTCAGGTCTGGCGGGTCAATTTGGTATTCGTAGCATTCCAACGCTGATGTTGATCCACAAAGGTAGAGAGATCGATCGACTATCTGGCGCGCTTGATGCGGCTGGCTTAATTGCTTGGACTGAACAGGCACTGAAAAAAGCCTGAAAGAATTCAACTATTAAAGAATTTTGTAAGATTTCGCCTAGCACCAGAGGACGGACTCGCGTACAATTTCTTCCTCAGAGTTAACCGTCAGAGTTGACTCTACCCAAGCCCCTGAACCCTAGCCGAATTGGATCCCAATTGAGAACTTTTTCGGCCACTTGTGTGCGTGACAATGAGCAAACCAGCGATTTTAGTTCTTGAAGATGGCAGCGTTTTTCGCGGTCAATCGATCGGTGCTGACGGCCAGACCGTTGGTGAAGTGGTTTTCAATACAGCCCTCACCGGATATCAAGAGATACTGACTGACCCCTCATATGCGCGCCAGATTGTTACCTTGACCTATCCGCACATTGGCAACACCGGTGTAAATAAAGAAGACGAAGAGTCGGGTGATATTTACGCCGCAGGCTTGGTGATTCGAGATCTACCGCTTTTGGTGAGTAACTTCCGCAGTGAACAAGCACTGGATGCATACCTTCGTGATCACAATATTGTCGGTATCGCAGATATCGATACCCGTCGTCTAACCCGAATCTTGCGTGAGAAAGGCGCCCAAGCGGGCTGCATTCTTGCAGGTGATTCAGTGGATGAGACAACCGCACTGGCTGCGGCTAAAGCGTTTCCTGGTCTTAAGGGAATGGATTTGGCTAAGGAAGTCACCACCAAAGCAGCGTATGAGTGGAATGAGACGAGCTGGTCACTAGAGCATGGCCATCAAACGGTTGCTGCTGAAGATCAAAAATTTCATGTTGTCGCTTATGACTTTGGCGTTAAGCGCAACATTCTTCGTATGTTGGTTGATCGCGGCTGCCGCTTGACGGTTGTTCCTGCAAAAACACCAGCCGAAGATGTTATGGCAATGAATCCCGATGGCGTCTTTTTATCAAATGGACCTGGTGATCCAGAGCCATGTGATTACGCCATTGATGCAATTAAGACGATTGTTGATACAGGTAAGCCGACTTTTGGTATTTGCTTGGGGCATCAATTGTTGGCTCTTGCGAGTGATGCCAAAACGATGAAGATGAAGTTTGGTCACCATGGTGCGAACCATCCGGTTCAAAACTTGGATGACAAGACGGTGATGATCTCAAGCCAGAACCACGGTTTTGCGGTTGATGAGCAAAGTATGCCAAACACATTGCGTGTGACGCATGCCTCTTTGTTTGATGGTTCGATACAAGGTATTCATCGAACGGATAAGCCGGCCTTCGGTTTTCAAGGCCACCCGGAGGCAAGCCCGGGACCGCACGATGTGGCGCCGGTCTTTGACCATTTCATCGAATTGATGAACCAGTAAATAATGAATTGAAGTAGGGGACGTTAAGTCCTCTTTTATTGCACGAGCACGACATGCCAAAACGTACAGACATAAAGAGCATTCTCATCATAGGCGCGGGACCGATTGTGATCGGACAGGCGTGTGAATTTGACTACTCCGGTGCCCAAGCGTGTAAAGCATTACGCGAAGAAGGTTTCCGCGTGATCTTGGTGAACTCGAACCCTGCAACCATCATGACCGACCCTGATATGGCGGATGCGGTGTATATCGAGCCTATTACTTGGCGCACAGTTGCGGCGATTATCGAGAAAGAGCGTCCAGATGCCTTGTTGCCTACCATGGGTGGTCAAACAGCATTGAACTGCGCTTTGGATCTAGATCGTGAAGGTGTGCTTGAGAAATTTAATGTCGAGATGATCGGCGCCAATAAGGATGCGATTGATAAAGCTGAAGACCGTGATCGTTTCCGTCAGGCAATGCTCAAGATCGGTTTGGATATGCCGCGTTCTGCGATTGCACACTCTTTAGAAGAGGCACATCAGGTTCAAGCGACGATCGGTTTCCCAACCATTATTCGTCCATCTTTCACCATGGGTGGATCTGGTGGCGGCATTGCTTACAACAAAGAAGAATTCGAAGAGATCTGTATTCGTGGCTTGGATCTATCACCAACCAATGAGTTGTTGATTGAAGAGTCGATCGCGGGTTGGAAAGAGTACGAGATGGAGGTTGTGCGCGATCGTAACGACAACTGCATCATTGTTTGCTCGATTGAGAACTTTGACCCAATGGGCGTGCACACTGGTGACTCGATAACAGTCGCCCCTGCTCAAACATTGACCGATAAGGAATACCAAATCATGCGTGACGCCTCTTTGGCGGTATTGCGCGAGATTGGTGTAGATACAGGTGGTTCAAATGTGCAGTTCTCAATAAACCCTGAGAACGGACGCATGATCATCATTGAGATGAATCCACGTGTCTCACGTTCTTCTGCGTTGGCTTCAAAAGCAACCGGCTTCCCAATTGCGAAGGTTGCGGCTAAGTTGGCAGTTGGTTACACCTTAGACGAGTTGAGTAATGACATTACTGGTGGTGTAACGCCAGCATCATTCGAGCCATCCATCGACTATGTCGTGACCAAGGTTCCTCGCTTTGCGTTCGAAAAATTTCCACAAGCGGATGCACGCCTAACAACCCAGATGAAATCAGTGGGTGAGGTAATGGCAATCGGTCGTACCTTCCAAGAATCAATGCAAAAAGCGTTGCGTGGTCTTGAGACCGGTAAGAATGGTTTTGACTCAATGGTTAAGACTACCGGTGAGGCGGCGCTTAAGAAGATTAAGAATGAGATTCGTCAACCAAGTGCAGACCGTCTTTGGTATGTCGGCGATGCTTTCCGAGTTGGCATGTCACTCGAAGAAGTCTTTGAGATCACTAAGATTGATCCATGGTTCTTGGTACAAATTGAAGACCTGATTAAAGAAGAGAAAGCGGTTAGCGAGAAGGGTCTTGCAGCGATTGATAGTGACCGCATGTACCGTTTGAAACGTAAAGGTTTCTCTGACGCACGGTTGGCTGATTTGTTGAGCATCAAAGAGGCTGAGTTGCGCGCTAAGCGTCATGAGCTAGGAGTTCGACCTGTTTATAAACGTGTTGATACCTGCGCGGCTGAATTTGCTTCAGATACGGCTTATATGTATTCCACTTATGAGGAAGAGTGTGAGTCTGAACCAACCAATCGAGACAAGATTATGGTGTTAGGCGGCGGTCCTAACCGGATTGGCCAGGGTATTGAGTTTGACTACTGTTGTTGTCACGCGGCATTTGCGATGCGTGACGATGGTTACGAAACCATTATGGTGAACTGCAACCCAGAGACAGTATCAACTGACTATGACACATCTGACCGTTTGTACTTTGAGCCGCTGACGCTCGAAGATGTGCTTGAGATCATCCATAAAGAACAACCAAAAGGCATCATTGTTCAGTATGGTGGTCAGACACCATTGAAGCTTGCTGAAGAATTGGAAGCCGCTGGTGCGCCAATCATTGGTACCTCGCCAGACTCAATTGACTTGGCAGAAGACCGTGAGCGTTTCCAGAAGCTGGTTGATGACTTAGGTCTTAAGCAGCCACCTAACCGTACAGCTACCGCTGAAGATCAGGCAGTTAAGCTTGCCGAAGAAATTGGTTACCCATTAGTGGTACGTCCATCGTATGTATTGGGCGGCCGCGCTATGGAGATTGTTCACGATAACGAAGATCTAGAACGTTACATGCGTGAAGCGGTTAGCGTTTCGAATGA
>Ga0181605_10002956_pt1 | contig 14364 bp, 10 predicted proteins | sample 041ome_11_FD_148676 | JGI IMG/M metagenome (GOLD analysis project Ga0181605, IMG submission 148676) | Coastal salt marsh microbial communities from the Groves Creek Marsh, Skidaway Island, Georgia - 041411US metaG (spades assembly) | ecosystem: Environmental > Aquatic > Marine > Intertidal zone...
GAAGCATTAGGGGGGATAGACCGTCTTACCTTTCAACTGGACAATGCCAACCTTACGCATCAGCAATTAAAAAATACCATGCGTATGATTGCCGAAAAAGTCAAACCGATGGTAAACCAATAAGACTGGTTTACTCTCGTGAAGATGATATCACAAGTGGAATTTTTAGACCTACTTACACCGCAACTTATAAAGCCGCATTGGATAAAGAAAATAACCTTATTGGATTACACATCATTGGTGGTGGGGTGCCAGAAAACCCGATTCATGCCAATAGATTCCCTGCGGGCGCTATTGACAATTATTTAGTTGAAGGCTTTCAAATTCCATCGAATATTTCAATTGGAGCATTTCGAGCACCCAGATCAAACTTCAATGCTGCTGCTGAACAATCCTTTTTGGATGAACTAGCAGAATATATGGATAAAGATCCCATAGAATTTCGTTTGGAGTTACTCAAACGAGCTCAAGAAAATCCTGTAGGGGAACGCAATGATTATGACCCCAAACGCTATGCAGGTGTATTAGAGCTTGTTAAAGAAAAATCAAAGTGGGGGGATCAAACCCTTACTACTGCTCGAGGGGTTTCGGCTTATTATTGTCATAATTCATATGTTGCAGAAGTTGTCGATATTGATACCTCTAAAGGTTCAAACAGAGTTTCAAATGTTACTGCAGCCATAGATTGTGGAATTGTTGTAAATCCTGATGCTGCCAAAAACATGGCTGAAGGAGCTATCGTAGACGGTATTGGTAATGCACTCTTTGGAGAATTGACTTTCGAAAATGGCAAACCGTCTAAAAACAATTTTAACACCTATCGTATGATTCGACAACAAGAAGCTCCAAAAAACATTGATATTCATTTTGTTCAAAACGAATTTGACCCTACGGGTCTCGGTGAGCCTCCATTTCCACCAATATTCGCAGCGTTAGCAAACGCTCTTTACAAGGTTAATGGGAAAAGGTATTACAACCAGCCATTTAATGGATAAAAAGATTACAAATCCATATCCATTGGTGTAAAAGAAAAACTTACCCTATTGAAAAGTTAATCCTTTACCACTTACGTTATAACTTCCTCAAAGACCTTAAAAGGTTAATGCTAATTTGTTAACATTACTTTTTGATACTGCGCTTGGGAGGGAATTATTTATCTACTGAATCCGTCAATATACGGAACATACTCGGCTGGTAATCCAAAACTTTTTATTAGCTTTTTTAAATCACTTGAAGATTCTCCATAAATAGTCATCGCTTCGATAGTAAAATTATTCATGAACTGAGCGAAGTCTTTTTCAATTTCCCCACCTGGAGAAATATTTTTGGCATGATTAAATAAGGCTGCTTCATTTCGATACCTTTCTATTAGTGTAACTTTGTTTTTTCCAGATCTAAAAAATCTAAAACTCAAAGAATTAGGTTCAAGTTTATTAACTAATTTTTGGTAGTAACTCGCAAATTCATTGATTTCTTTTTCAGTTTTGTTATTGACCGACATTTCTACAACATTGATAAGTTCAGCACTATTATTTCTTGGGGAAAGTGATCTTAAATTATATAGGTTGTCCTTATGTTCAATAGTATACTCAAAAAGTTCATCCCATTTTTCAGGTGGCATTGATGATCTAATTCTTCTAAAGCCTTCCGACCAAGCAGAGAGAAATTTCTCATGACTCTCAGCAACTATAATATAATTTAAATTCCATTCATCTCCCCATAGATGAGTCATAACCTGGTAGGAATATATCTTACCTTCATTTACTAAATCGTTCCATACTGGGGAAAAATAATCGTCTACTAGCTTAAATGCTTTGCCTTGATTGGCAAATTCAACTTTGTTTTGATTTAGCATCACAAAACCGTTCTGTGCTAGTAGTGTAAATGAAAATAGTAAAGAAAAACCGTATATAAATTTCTTCATTTTAATTGATTTATGGTTAATAATGCTTCTAAGATATAGAGAATGGGATTTATTTCAAAACACACTACAAACTTTCCCCAAACATCACCCCCCTAAAACCACAACACAGGAATCTTCTCTTAAGGCAATGATATTAATTGATTAGAGAGGATTTGGATTGTATCCATTGGTGTAAAAGAAAAACCCTCCACTTGGGAGGGTATAATTTTATTGAGCTCTTCTTAAAATTTGTATTTCAAAATCTTTGACCTCTTCAACAGGTCCTCTCTCGCCTAAAAGCTTTATGAAATTAGATCGCTTTTCAAGCTCGTCTTGAACCATTAAATGATCCATTCTGTCTTTACCTGTTAAAGCTACCCAGTGTGTAGCCCCATTAGGTCTACCCATGTCATATGTTCCAAAACCAACAACTCTGTCTTTGAAAATATCTTGATGCTGTTTTACAATTTTATCGTGAGCTATTTTAAATTTTGCTGGATCTGATACTTTAATGTCATAGATATGACCAAAGCTATTTTCATCTGTATTTCCCTCTTGCCAACTCAGCATTCTTCCAGCGTAACCTGTATTCCATTCCTTAACAAAAGTTTGCATTTTTGCCCAAAAGGCTTCTTGCTTATCCTGATTTAAGCCACTCTTAATCATGTCTTTCCCTAAGGTGAACATCCATACAATTCTGTGAGTAACATGTCTTTCCCTTCCATTCCATAGTCTTTCCAAAACAATACCTCCTCCGTCAAAAACTACACCCTCAAGAGATTTGTCAAAGGCTTCTATCATTTCGTCTTCCATACTATCATGGATACTAAATTCCCCTACGTTAAAGCCCATTCTTTGAGCATTAACAGTTAAAAAAGAAACAAATAAAAATAAAAATAATGTGTTCTTCATTCTAATTGATTTATGGTTAATAATACATCTAAGTTAGGGAGATTAGATTACATATCAAATCATAAACCTCTTTCTCAATAGAAAAACCGTTTTCTAAAACCCATGCCCCTGTGTTTGGGATAGAAGTGCTTGAGAAGTTTATTATTTATTTTAGTTTACGATCTAATTTGGGTGCTTTAAGTTAAAATTAAGTCGCTTGGGTATATTTTAGATTGATTTTGAAATTTTTGATTCTACTTTAGATTTTGGTTTTCAATAACTTATTTAGTTAAGTTAGAAACTAAAATTGAATGTGCCATAATGAGAAATCTACTTAGATTATTTACAATAATCTTCTTGTTTTCATGTAACAAAAAAGAAGAGCCTCAAGAACAGGTTAAAAATAATAGCACAGAAGAATATAGTGCAGCAGATACATTGGTTGAAATCGATGAAGAAATACAAGATACTCTTGTGTCGGCTTTTTTTGGACTTGATAATGCACTACCAAGTCTAATATTGTGTAATCAACAAGTAGGCATTTTAGATGGCATGCCTGTTAATTTTAAATTCCCATTAGATGCATCCAGTTTATCAGAAACTGATTTTGAAGTTTTAGATAGTCTTGGAAATATACATACCCCTATTTGTGTTTCTTTGGCTCCAGCTAATGAAAACGGAGAAAATCGAACTGTGCTTCTGTTAGGTGAATTTGGTACTGCTGTTACCAATCCGCCTGTTGAAGTTAGAGTTGTAGGGGATTTATATACAACTGAAACTTTTTCTGGAGAGTCAGTTTGTTCAGCAATCATTAACCTAAACGGAATCACTACCACGAATGTTATTCCGCTTGCTGATGGACCAAGTTTATTTTTTGCCCAAAGGATTGATGGCAATCTGAATGAATGTAATTCTGGATCACAAACGATTCAAGTTGCTTGGAATGGTGGCGTTACACCGTATATAAGTGATGATACCGAGTCTGACTTATTTCAGTATTATGTTGGCTATTCTGACAGTTCTGGAGTTCTAATACCTCATGTACCTATTTCGATAGCAGATATAGATGACAATGACAACTTTCACCAACTTTGTTTTTCTACAAGTGATAAAATTGTTAAAATCTCAATGATGGCTGATACGGTAGAAGACCCAAATCACGACCCAAATTTGTACAGCGAAATTGATGTTAGTTCCTGCTCACCTTTGACAATTATTGAAGAGAACATTTTCGAAAAAGGGTATAATATTTATCCGAATCCGTTCTCAGATAAAATTTTCGTTGAGAATCAAAAAAAGAATAAAAGCACGATTCGTGAAGAGTTAAGAAAAAGATTCGCTAATATCATGTAATTCATACCTTTAGTCTATCATTTTAATTTAAAAAACTTCATATTTTTTGTTTTTGATTTCATCGGGTTAACACTAGATGATAGACTAATTTTTAAATATGTCATTAGAAAAAAGAGAAAAATTATCAGTGGTTTATGTGTCTATTTTTATAGCACTACTTTTTCATATCCCAATAATATTTTCTTTTTCTAGTAATAGTGATTTCTACAAAAATCCCTTCTATAATTTAACCTTAATTGAAATAACTTACCAATTCTTTTTCCATATTTTAATATCATGCATAATTGGATTCATACTCTTAAGAAATGTTCAAAAAGTCTTCTCTTACGACTTATTCAACATAAAAATGATCTTGATAATTATACTATTTACAACTGTTTTTTGGTATATAGGCTCAAAATCTCAAGAATTAATATTTAGTAATGTGTCAAATAGGGAAATTTTTTACAGAAGGGCTTTAATAAGAACCATTATAACCTCTGCTTTAATGCTTTTAGCAATAAAATTATTACAGCTTAACAAACAAAATAATTTTAGGGAATTAGAAAATGAAAAATTAAAATCATCCTTCTTAAATTCAAAATTAGAAAATCTTAAAGCTCAAATTAACCCTCATTTTCTATTTAATTCATTTGCAAACCTATCTGCTTTAATAAATCAAAATCAGCAAAAGGCAACAAAATATCTTTCAAATTTATCTGATGTTTTTCGCTACACACTTATAAATAATGAAATTCAGATTATTGATTTAGTTGAAGAACTAGCTCTACTAGATTCTTATCTTAAATTATATAAAATCAGAATGAAAGGTGGTTTATCGTTTGATATAAATGTACCTGACAACAATAAAAAAATATTACATATGTCATTTCAGACTCTTTTAGAAAACGTTATCAAGCACAATGAGATATCCCAAGAAAAACCTTTATGTATAACTTTGAGAATAAAGGGTGACTCAATCATTTTTAAAAACGATATAAACAAAAAAAATAAGTTAGTGAATTCAAATGGAATTGGACTTGCTAACCTAAATGAACGATATAAAATATTGGTTGGTAAAGAGATTAATATTCAAAAAAGTGAAAAATACTTTATTGTCGAATTGCCACTGATTTAAAGTTGTCTATTATGAATCTAGTAATTATTGAAGATGAGCCTTTAATATCTGAGAACCTTAAATCGATTCTTACTGAGATAGATAATTCAATTTCTGTATTAAAAATTTTATCAAGTGTAAAAGGATCAATTGCTTGGTTGAGAGAGAATCAATTTAAGTGTGATCTTTTAATTATGGATATTCATCTATCCGATGGATTTGCATTTGAGATTTTTAAAGAAGTAGAATCCAATACCCCAATTATATTTTTAACTTCCTATGATAAATATGCCTTAGAAGCATTTAATGTAAAAGGTATAGATTACATTTTAAAGCCTTTTGACAAGACAAAAATTAAGAAATCTTTAGAAAAATTTAAAAGTTTAACTAAAGGAGGTTCAAATGCATTAGACTATGAGAGCATTTTAAAAAAATACAATTCAAAAATTAATTCTGAGAGTAAAAAATCATTTTTGGTTTATTATCAAGAAAAACTAATCCCATTAGCAATTGATAGTATTGCCTTTTTCCACAAAAAAAATCAGGTAACTTATGCCACTAAAAAAAACAATAAAACTTTTGTAGTTGATCGCACATTAGAAGAAATTCAAAATGAATTATCTTCAGTGGATTTTTATAGAGCTAATAGGCAATTTATAATCCAAAGAAGTTCTATAGAAGATATTACTTTCTACTTCAATGGGCGATTAATTGTTAATATTCTACCTAAGCCAGAAGAAAAAATAATAGTTAGTAAGGCTAAGGCAACTGAATTTAAAAAATGGTTAGCATTTTAAATCTTAGAAAAAAGTTATAGTTGTTTAATACTCGAAAATGTAGAATTCAAATTTCATTTTGTCAGCTTTAAAAATATATAATTAATCTGCCTTTAGATTCTTAAGATTTTTACACATCTAATTTTAAGAATGTGGAAAAAAAAGTTTTGGTATTAATTTCAATTGCGTTTACCTGTTACTCTTTAAATAAGTGTTATGCAATTTCTAATGACAAAAATGAAAGTTCACCGGTATTTACAAATAAATTTCAGAACAATCCAATTACAATTAGTGGTGTAGTAAAAGATAAGGAAAGTGGCGAATCTTTACCTTATGCCAATGTTATTGTAAAAGGTACTAATATTGGTGCAACAACAAATGAAGATGGGTTCTTTACTTTATTTGACGTGCCATCAGAAAACTCAACTATAATGGTACAATTTATGGGATATAAAACTGAGTTTTTGACACTTACTAATGAGTTAGCGTATAACAAAATAATTGTTTTAATGACTCCTGACTCTAACCAACTCGATGAAGTAGTAATCAGTTTAGATTCAGGAAGAGAAATTATGAAAATGAATAAAAATGTTAGTCAGATATCTTTATCCCCTAAAAAGTTAGCTACAATACCAAATTTAGGAGAAAAAGACATTTTTAGAGCTTTACAATTAATTCCAGGAGTAAGCGGCACAAATGAATCATCTTCTGGGCTTTATATTCGTGGGGGTACTCCTGATCAAAATCTAGTTCTTTTAGATGGTTTCACGGTATATCATGTTGATCATTTTTATGGTTTTTTCAGTGCTTTTAATAGTGATGTTATTAAGGATATTCAGTTGTTCAAAGGAGGTTTCCCTGCTGAGTACGGTGGAAGAATTTCATCTGTTATGGATTTAACTGGTAAAACAGGTAATAGCAATAAATTTAGTCTTTCAGGTAGTTTAAGCTTATTAAGTGCTAATGCAACTGTTGAAATTCCAGTTGGCAAGAAGGCGAACCTTTTAATATCTGGCAGAAGGTCTTACACAGACATTCTTAAAAGTGGATTATATAATAATATTTTTGACTTATATAATGATTCAGGTCCAAGCAATGAGGGTAATCTACCCATACAAGCTAGGATTCTTCAAAATCAACTACAGCCATCATTTTACTTTTATGACTTAAATGCAAAATTCAGTTACAAGCCAACCAATAAAGATATTATTTCAGTCTCTATTTATAATGGTGAAGATAACCTAGATAGTTCAAGAGAAAATCAAAATATTATTGGATCAGGAACAGATCAAGAAAGAACAATAAATGCTAATGTTGAAGATTTATTGAATTGGGGGAACTTAGGCTCAAGTGTTCGATGGGCAAGACAATGGGGTGATAAATTTTACACAAATGTTGTTGGTGCTTATTCAAATTACTTTAGTCAGAGGAAAAGAATAAACGATATAAGTGTTCAATTATCTGATTCAACAATAAAAAATAAAATTGGTTTAATAGAAGATAATAATCTAAAAGATTTTACACTAAGAATTCATAATGAGTATAAAATTAACTCAAAGCAAAGTATTGAATTTGGAGCTCAACTTACAAAAAATGAAGTTGACTACAACTATAGCATTAATGATACTATAACAGTAATAGCTCAAAAAGATAAAGGATTACTAAGTACAATTTATTTACAGGATAAATGGAGTCCAACAGAAAAACTAAATGTTATTGGTGGAATCCGTGCCACTCATTTTGATCTAGAGGATAAAGTATTTTTTGAGCCTCGTTTATCATTATCCTACCAATTAAATAACCAAATCAAGCTTAAAGGAGCTTGGGGGAAATATTATCAATTTGTGAATAGAATTGTTAGAGAAGATGTTTCTCAAGGTAGTAGGGACTTTTGGCTTTTGGCTAACGGTAAAAATAGTCCAATTAGTTTCTCAGAGCATTTAATAATAGGTGCAAGTTATGAGATTGATGACTGGTTATTTGATTTAGAGTTTTTTGAAAAAGAAATGACAGGACTCACAGAATTTTCGCTTCGTTTTCAATCTGCCTTAGGTGCAGACCCTAACGATCAATTATTCTTTGAAGGCACTGGTATCTCTCGAGGTATTGATTTTTTAATACAGAAGAAAGTGGGTAAATATTCAGGATGGTTAGGTTATACCTTAAGCGAGGTTGTGCATTCATTTCCAGATTTAACTGATAATCCTTTCTACGCATTGAACGATCAACGACACGAAATTAAAATTGTAAATGTTCTTAAAGCAGGTCGTTGGGATCTTGGTGCAACTTGGGTTTACGGAAGTGGAAAACCTTATACAGCTCCTAAAGGGATTTATACTATTAAACTGTTGGATGGAACAGAAACAGAATATGTTAACGTTGGAGAGAAGAATGGACCTAGACTTGCACCATATCATCGATTAGATTTAAGTGCTACTTATAACTTTAACATGGGTTCTGGAAATGGTAGCATGGGCTTATCATTATTTAATTTATATAATAGATCCAATACTTGGTATAAAGAATTCGAAATAATTGACAGCGAGATGATTGAAACAAATATTAATTATTTAGGATTTACACCTAGTTTATTTCTTAATGTATCTTTTTAAAATTTATAACTATGAAAATTTTCAATAAAATTTTAGGACTTCTTTTTTTAGTAATTATTTCATCTTGTGAAGATGTTCCAGATTATGACCAAGAAGTGAGCGAACCAGTTGTAGAAGCTTTTATTTATGAAGGAGAATTAGTTGATGATATTTATTTAAAAAAAACGGTCCCATTTAATATTGGGAGTAATATAGACCCAGAACCTATAAATGATGCAACTATAATTATAACTAACAATGGTGAAAATTTTATTCTCTCCCCAGTAATGAATGAACCAGGAAGATATTTTTATGATGGAAGTGATTTATCTATTAATATTGGTGATAGCTATCAACTAGCTTTCGAATATCAAGGAAAAACAATTTCCTCAACAACAACAATACCAAACAAGCCTGATGGTGTTTTAATTTCGAAAGGCTTAATTGAAGTTCCTGAAATAAATTCTTTACAAGATTTAAGAGGTTTTAGAGAATCTTTTCAAAAAACTATTGATGTTAGTTGGAATAATTCCGATGGAAGCTACTATTATTTAGTTATTGAAAATGTTGAAGATCGTCCATCTTCGATAGATCCAACTGATATTTTTGGTGATTTAGGCATAAATTTTGAATTTACAAGTGAACCTATTCAACAGGGTCTTTTCCAGTTAAGACCTATGATACACTATACACAATATGGTAAGCATAAGATTACAATTTACAAAGTCAATGAAGAATACGCCTTGCTCTATGAAACTTCAGCACAGGATTCAAGAGACTTAAATGAGCCATATACTAATATAAACAACGGATTAGGGATTTTTTCAGGATTTTCGAGTCAGGAATTCTATTTCTATGTGATTGGCAATTAGCAATTTTTTATTATCTCAAACATTAGGTTACATATCAAATCTCACCCCCCCCTGTTCCAAAAGAAAACTACTCTTGTATAGTCTTAATTCAAATTGACTACATTTGTTAAAATGCTGCTATGAAAAAATACATTTTTCTATTACTTCTTTTATTATTGGGTAATCATATTATCTCTGCACAAGAATTTCAGGGTAAAGCTTTTTATTTTTCTAAATCAAAAATGGATCTTGGAAGCTGGGGGGCACGGATGAGTGAGGCACAAAAAAAACAAGTTAAAGAACGATTAAAAAACCGATTAGAAAAAACATATGTTCTAAGCTTCAATACTTCGGAATCTGTTTTTATAGAGGAGGAGAAAATTGATGCAATTTCTGGTGCAACAGATAGTTGGGGAGCTAATTTTGCAAGAGGAGAACAGTACAAAGATGTGGGGGAAAACAAACTGGTTCAGACACAAGAATTTTATGGTAAGCGTTTCCTAGTTCAAGATCAACTTCAATCTATTGAATGGAAGATGGAAAGCGAAATTAGGGAAATAGGGGGGTATACTTGCTTTAAGGCAACAGCTGTAGTCCCTTCGACAGAATTGTCTTGGTTTAATTTTTCTTGGGGGGATTTAAATATTAATTCCGATTCTTCTGAAGAGAATGAAATTCGTCTGACTCAAATTGAGGCTTGGTATACATTACAAATTCCTGTTAAACATGGTCCTGCGGAGTTTTGGGGTTTACCTGGACTAATTTTAGAGGTTAGTGCAGATGATACCACAATGTTATGCTATGAGATTATAATCAATCCCAAAGAGCGTAATTCTATTGAAGCTCCGAGTAAAGGTCAAGTAATTTCAAAATCCGACTACCGTGCTACTATTATCAAAAAAATGACAGAGATGCGAAATAGTTACGGAAGACGAAGAGGAAGTTAACCTGACTAGATTCCTTAATCCTATGAGAAGAATAATCTTCCTTATCTCCCTCTTAAGTCTATTTGGGTTAAAAGCTCAAAAAATCACCTTTTCTGGTGTAGTGCGTGATAGTTTAAATAAGCCGTTAAACACTGCTAGTCTGGTGGCTATTAATCAAGAAACTAAGGCTCTTGACTCGTATACTATTACGAAAGAAGACGGCGTTTTCTCTTTAAAACTGCAGCCACAAAAAAAATATAAAATACAGGTAAGTGCTTTAGGTTTACAAACAATTAACGATCTTCTAGAAACACAGGAAGGAGATATTCAAAAAGAATATGTCTTGCGGGCAGATATTTTGTTGGATGAGGTTGTTGTAAAAATGCCTGTGGTTGTTCGTGGGGATACTCTTATCTATGATGCGGACTCGTTTAAAAATGGATCAGAAAGAAAATTAGAGGATATTATTGATAAGTTACCTGGTGTGGAAATTAATGACAATGGACAGATAGAAGTTGAAGGGAAGGTCGTTAATAAGCTTATGGTTAATGGGAAAGATTTTTTTGAAGGCGATACTAAAATCGCTACTAAAAACATCCCCTCAAGTACTGTAGACAAAATTCAAGTTTTAAGAAATTATGGAGATATAGGTCAGCTGCGCAGTGTAAGAAATAATCAAGATAATATCGCGATAAATATCAAATTAAAATCTGGAAAAGAACGCTTTTGGTTTGGCAATGTAACCTTTGGAGGAGGGAATTCCCCTGAAGAATCATTATACCTGCTTCAACCTAAGCTTTTTTATTACAGTCCAAAATACACGATTAACTTCATTGGTGACATCAACAATACGGGGGAAGTTGCATTGACCCGAAGAGATATTCGTGGGTTTACAGGGGGTTTTCAAGCACCGAGCAGCCAAAGTGGAACAAACATCAACCTTGGAGATAACAGTCTCAATTTTTTGACTAATCAACGAAATGCGTTGCGTATAGAAAACAAGTTGGCAACTACAAACTTTAATTATTCTCCAAATGAAAAAATTGATTTTACTGGTTTTCTGGTGTTGAATTCTAGTGTAATAGACGCAAAAGAAAATAGCTTTATCCAATACACAAATGCTGGAATACGAATCCCAGACGAAACCACCGAACAAACCAGTATTGAACGTTCCAATCAAGCGCTTCTGAAATTTAACACCTCGTATAAGCCTGATTTAAATAATCAAATAGATTATGATTTATTCCTCCGTGGTGCTAATGATTCTCAAAATCAAAATGTCTTTTCATCGGTCATTGGTAATACTACCCAAACAGAAGAAGTAACTCCTTTTTCTATAAATCAAAATTTGAACTATTACTACACTCTAGATGAAGATAATGTTTTTGCTTTCGAGGCGCAACACCTGATTAAAAACGAAGATCCTTTTTACAATGCAATTTTAATGAATGATCCCGATGATTTAAACCCTTTTATTCCAACCGCTACAGCCCTAGGTTTAGATCAATCAATGGCAGAATTTAACTTAGGTCAAAATCGAAAAATATTTTCCAACCAACTGGATGCTAAACTTGACTATTATCACATCATTAACCAAAAGAGCAACCTTAATATTACGCTTGGCTCCATTTTAAGTTATCAAGCTTTTGATTCCTCTATTTTTCAATTTTTGTCGGATGGCTCTTCAATAAATCCATCACCCATTATTAACGAGAGTAGCGTGATCAATGACGTAACCTACAACTTTCGCGATCTGTATTTGGGTTCACACTATCGATTCAAAAGCGGGATTTTTACTTTTACCCCTGGATTTTCTATCCATGCTTACGGAAATAAAAATGAACAAAACAATACTTTGGTTGAAGAAAATTTTATTCGTTTACTTCCCGATTTTGAAACTCGCATTCAAATTAAGAAAAGTGAATCCCTAACATTCAATTACCGTATGCAAAATCAATTTACTGATGTGACACGTCTGGCGCAGGGACTTGTACTCAATAATTATAATAGTATACAGTTTGGAACGCCAAATCTACAAAATGCGCTCTCTCACAATCTTAGTTTACTTTATCAAAGTTTCAATTTATTCAACTATACTAATGTGTTTGCTAGAGTATCCTACACGAATAACATTGATCAAATAAGAAGCCTGACAAATTTTGAAAGTATAATAAGGACCAGTACCTTTTTTAATTCCAACTTTGCTGATGAAAGTTTTAATGCATTCGGAAGAATACAACGCACTTTTGGAAAAATTAGAGCCAGCTTCAATAGCGCCTTTAATTACAGTAAAATCAATCAATTTGTACAAGGAAGCCAATCCTTAAACGAAGGATTTACCCAAACATACACCCCAGAAATAAGAACAAATTTTAAAGTTGCACCTAATGTACGCTTTAGATACCGCTATAGTTTAATTAATAATAATCAAGGAAATAGAGAAACTCAATTTGTTGTGAAATCTCCTTCATTAGAGTTTGACGCCTATATTTTAGAAAAAATTACTCTAATCTCAGAGTACAGTTATACTCAACAAGATTTTAATGATGAAAAGCAATCTTTCCAAACTTGGGATACTAGTATTTCCTATAGAAAAGATAAAGATGCTAAATGGGAGTTTCAGATTAAAGCGACGAATATTTTAAATATTGATAATCAGGTTCGTAATAGTTCTAATAATTTATCAGTTTTCAATTCAATCACCTTTATTCAGCCGCGTTTTATAACCTTCAGAGGAGTCTTTAATTTATAAATAGAAGATAAACTCCTATAATGCATTAGAAGTTAGAAGACCTCGGAATGCTCTAACTAGTTGGTAAATTAATAAGTCAATATGGATTAAATATCAAATCATCAACCCCTGTTCCAATAAAAAAACTGTTTTCTAAAACCCATGCCCCTGTGTTTGGGATAATAATGGATAGAAACTTTTAGCTTTTTATGTGTCCCATTGTCCCAACCCCTAGGGATGGGACAGGGACAACATAAGGTTAATAGAGTTTACGCTGTAATGTAGACTTAGAGACCGTAAATCCTTTCTTCAAAAGCTTATCACTAATCTCTCGATAGGACATACCGTCTTCTTTCATCTTCTTAGCATCTTCTATCCAGTCCTCTAGAGCTAATTCATTTAGCTTAACTCTATCACTAGTTATATCAAACGCTAAGTATTCATTAAACCTCAACACATAACTCATCGACTTCTCTGACTCTGGCAGACAGTTGTTCTTTACTATACATAGATGCCTAAGTGACTCGTCACTATCATCCTGTGTTAGCATCAGAACACTCCTCATCTTAGCTTCAAATCCTTGAGATCCCAGTATGCTATTTTTGTTTGGCACCATACCAGCAGAAGCCTTTTTGGTGTGATGTAAGAATACAACTGTAACTCCAAACTCATTGGCTATGTTGTTATACATATTGAGAAATGATCTAACCTCGTTAGAGTTGTTCATAGAGCCTGTAAAAAGATCTGCATAAGAGTCTATGATTATAAGATCAACACAATTTGTGCTTACGACCTCCCTCAGGTTTTTAATAATCCCCTCAGTGTTATATACATACTTGAGTTTCGATAATCTATCATCCTTTGCAATCCCCCCCAGAAGCCTTTCATGTTACTTTTGTCTTTTACATCGTTTCAGAATATTTTTTCGTAAAATAAGAGGGTATTATTTTTAAAACTTTTCACAACTTCTCTAAAGTGTCATTTTGGATTGAATTCCAGATAATTCAATTAAGACACATTTAAGTTTTAATTCAACTTACAATGGAACCCTTCTAGGTTTTACTGCTAGTGCGGGCGAGGATGCGATACCAGAACCCACTATCAGTTGTATTTTGGCTGGAGTTTCTTGACGAATAATTGCAAAAAAACCTGTAGTTTTTAACTGCTTTTACATTTTGTAATCGTGAAGAAAACCAATTTTTATGAAAATCTTAAGAAAGCACTTAAATTGCATTTACTCAACACC
>Ga0181605_10002959_pt1 | contig 14357 bp, 10 predicted proteins | sample 041ome_11_FD_148676 | JGI IMG/M metagenome (GOLD analysis project Ga0181605, IMG submission 148676) | Coastal salt marsh microbial communities from the Groves Creek Marsh, Skidaway Island, Georgia - 041411US metaG (spades assembly) | ecosystem: Environmental > Aquatic > Marine > Intertidal zone...
TGTGCGTGTGAATCCCATGTGATTAGGCGTTTCGGCGCTCGTATACGCGTCAGCGCCGCGCGCGGGTGCGATTCGGCCGTTGCGCGGTCGCGCGCACATCGCGCGCGCACATCGCGACGCCGCGACGCCGCGTGAAACGCGTCGCGCGCGACGCGAGCGTCGCCATGCGCGCGGACGATCCCGACGCCGACGCGTGCCTGTCCGACGGCGCGCGCGCGCGCGTGGACGCGCGACGCGCGCTCGCGGACGCCGAGAGGGGAACCGACGCGCGACGCGCGACGCGACGGCCGCGGACGCTCGCGCGCGTCGATCGCGACGACGGGCGAGGCGCGAGGGCGAGCGAGACGATCGCGGACGTCGACGGCGGACGACGGGCGATCGAAGCGAGCGTCAGGCGGGAGTACGAGCGAGCGCTGCGACGACGCGCGGCGCGGTGCGAGACGCTCGAGCGCGAGGGCGAGGCGCGCGAGCGAGCGACGCGCGAGCTCGAGGCACGACGCGCGGCGGAGGCGGAGAGGTTGAGGACGGAGTTGGAGGCGCGGACGGAGGAGCTGGCGCGCGCGAGAGGAGAGGGCGAGGAGATGGCGAAGGTGAAGGCGCGGGCGGAGGCGGAGGCGGAGACGCGCGCGCGCGCCGAGGCGGAGAACGAGACGCTGCGACGGCGGTGTGAGGAGGCGTGCGCGAGCGAAAAGAGCGCGAGGGAAAGCTTGGAAGAGCGCACGCGCGAGCTCGAGCGTTTGGCGAGCGCGATGGAGGCGGTGAAGGCGGATGCGACGCGAGCGAGGACGGCGAGCGAAAAGGCGAGCGAGCGGTGCGCCGAGCAAGAGGCGCGCGTATTTCGAGCGGTGCGTGCGGCGGAGAGAATGAAGCAGCGCGTCGAGGAAGCGGAACAACGCGCCAGTCGTGCGCAACGCGCTATGGCGTCGAGCGATGAGTCCAACGCGGCGCACAGTTGCGAGCTCGTCGAGCGCGCGAAGAGAGAAATCACCGACGCGCGTCGGCGAAACGAAGATTTGGAAACTCGTCTGACGCAGACGACGAGCGAGTTGGAGGCGTTGAGAGAAAAACTCGGTCCGGACATGGAGCGTGCGCGGTTAGAGGGTGCGCAATCCTATCGCGTTCGCATCGAGGCTCTGACGACCGCGCGAGACGACCTTCAACGCGAAGTCGAGGCGAGGCAGAGCAAAATCGACGAGCTCGAACGCGCCGACGCCAAAGCGCGCGCGCGGTACGACGAACTCAGGCGTGGAGCGGAGTTTAAGATTCAGACTCTCGAGCAACGCTGCGCGAACGCCGAGCGGCGCGTGTTGGAGAAGGAGGCGAGCGTGCGCGTGGCTGCGACGGCGCGCGACGCGGCTGAGCGACGGTGCGAAGAGCACGAAAAGATTCTCGAGAAGTCGTCGTCGCAAGACGTCGTCATCACTTCTTTGCTCGCTAAGCTCGAGCAACGCGTGTGCGAGCTGTATGCCAAAGCCGACAGCGCGGCAAAGCTCATGCAAACGCAGCGTAAAGGAGACGCGACAAAAATGGCAAAGTTGCAGGCTCGCGTTCGCGCGGCGAGACGCGCGCGAGACGCCGCGAAGACGCGAGCGTCGCGACTCGTTCGAGAAAATGAAGAGTCCTTGATGCGCATTGGAATCATGGAAGTTCAATTGAAAGATGCCGAGCGCATGATCGAGAACGCCAACCGCGAGTGGTTGGCGGAATGTAGACGTCGCGAAACCGCGGAGAGCGTCTCGTCCCGCGCCGAGGACGAACTCGGGGAGATCAGAGCGAAGATGAACGCGCTCGAGAGCGACAGAGCGGTGGTGCAGCGCGAAAACCAAAAGTCATACGCCATGGCGCTCGAGCAAAACGTTCACGCCGAGGAGCGCATCGCTGAATTGACGAGTCAACTGGAGGCTTTGAAGTCGGACCTTGCCGCCGCTTCGGAAGCGTTGGCGGCGGCTCAAGTGGACGTGAATGCGGCGACAACCCGCGAGCAATCGCTTCGCTGGAAATCTCAGGAGTTGGAGTCGTCGAACGCCAACCTTCAGCGCGCGATCGACGAGCAGCGCGCCGCAATCGACGAACGCGACGGCGTCGAAGCCACCTTGGCCAAGCGAGAGGAAGAGCTCGCCAACGCCGAGGCGCGCTCAGCTCGACTCGACTGTGAGCTCACGGATGCGAAGATCGACGCGCGACGCGCGAGAGAGGCGATGGCAAAAATGCAAAGCGAGTTGGACGCGCTGCGAGCCCAGAGACCGGCGTCATCGCTCTCGAGCGAGCTCGCCGTCGTCGAGGCGATTCGCCGCGACCTTGCCACCCCCGAACCCGCGAAGACAGTTCCAGGCGCGCTCGCACTGAGCCCCGACCAAGTTCAGCCATCATCCACGACGACGACGACGACGACGACGATCATCGTCGAAGCACCGCCGGAACAGAAGGAACAGACTCGGTCGACGCAACCGTCGCCCGCGCGTCGCGCGCGACGCCGCGCCAATCCGTTCGCCGACAAGGAGAACCCCGACGCCTCTCCCAAGCTCACCGCCGTCCCTCGCCGACAACACACCAACGCCCCTCTGTCCCCGTTATCACTCCTAGGCGTGCGATAAACATCAAATTCGTCTCTTCGCGCGTCGCCGCCGCCTCGCCCCGTCGCCTCACAACGAGTCGCTCGCCATGCGCACCGACGGAGGCGTCGACGCCTCCGTCGGCGCCCTCGATCCGATGCGCGATGAGGTCACGCTTCGAACGCGCGTCGTCGCCAGCGCTTGCGCCGCGAGCGTCGCCGCCGTCGTCACCAATCCACTCGACGTCATCAAGACACAAATCCAAGCCAACCACGCCGCGCTGGCGCGAATCAACCGCCTGAACCTCGCGCCGTACAGCGCAAAGTCGTGCCCGACGACGTGCCCGACGACCGGCAGCGCGACGTACATGTGCGCGCCCGAGTGCGCGCTGCCGACGAAGACGCTGGACGCGGCGCGAACGCTGGCGAGACGCGAGGGCGCGCGAGGGTTCTGGCGAGGCACCGGTGGGGCGCTGTTCGTCGCGCTGCCGGCGGTGGGCATATATTTGCCGTGCTACGACTACGCCCTGCGATGGTTGATCGAGAGTGGGGGCGTGGGAGAGAACGCGGCGCCGGCGCTCGCGGGGGCGGCGAGTCGAACGTTGGCGGTGTCGGCGTGCGCGCCGTTAGAGTTGGCCCGCACGCGCGTGTTAGCGACGCGTCGCGGGAGTAAGGGGGTGTATGGACAGAGCGGGGGACGGGCGTTCGTGGGAGCGCTCAGAGAGAGCGCGGGGGGAAGAGGAGGCGGGATGTTGGCGGGCGCTCGAAACGCGTGGACGGGCGTCGGGCCGACGCTGGCGAGAGACGTGCCGTACAGTGCGATGTATTGGTACGCCGTCGAGCAGTTCCGGTCGATACTCGGAGGCGACGTCGCGGGACATCGTCGAGAACGAACGACGCGAGAGTTGGCGGGGATCAATTTCGTGAGCGGGTGCGCGGCGGGCGCCGCGGTGGCGGCGCTCACGACGCCTCTGGACGTCGTGAAGACTCGCGTGCAAATACGCGATATCGCGCCAGTAGACTTTGCTTCTTCCACTGAGACCGTTCCGGGTGTATCTCGTCGTGGGATCGTGGGTGAACTCGCACACATCGCGCACACCGGGGGAGTCGACGCGTTGTTCGCGGGGTGGGGCCCCAGAGCCGCTCGAGCGGCGCCTACGGGTGCGATCGTCCTGGTTGCGTACGAGGTCGTGAAGACGATGTGAAAGAGACGATGAGAAAGATAGATTTAGATAGCGCGTTAACGATGAGCGACTTAGCACTAGCTAGCATTACAGAATATTATTTAGTCGATTGTTTTGACGAGAACAGCGCATTAGAACCACGAAGCCTCGGCACGGGTATTTTGCCTCGTTCCGGCGAGTGTCGATCGGCAAATCACGCATTGCCCGGTCTCGAACGCCGCTTTTGTCGAATGAAGCGCCCCGCACGCTTTGCATTCGATCCCGTTCGCACTTTTCGGGATAGATTCCAGAGTCGCCGCGCACATCTTCTTAGGATCTTCGGTTTCCGGAACGTCGTCGTTCCTTTGGCCTCGCATCTCACACTGCGCCAGCATGGCTTCCAAATTTCCCCAATTTGACGATGATGTTATCGACATTAGCTCTTTGATCATCTCCCCCGCCACCCCGGCGTTGCCTACCTTGAAATTTTTCGCGCTGGCGAACCGAAGCGACGCCCGGCGGTGTCGATCCTCGACTCTAGGCAGTGCTACGAGGTGCCGCGTCAACCGAGCGCACTCGCTGACGTTACCTGCCAGAAGCGTCGAGCAGTCGCGCAATATTTTGCACGTTGTCGCGTACGCCGCGCATCTAAGCGCGATAGGATCTCCACTGTGCACCGCATTCACGGCTCCCGCGACAAACGCGAACAGCGCCTCGCTAAGCTTGTTGGCGTCGAACAGCTCGACTCCGCGATTGAACTCGCGTTGCGGGTTGATGGTATCGGTATCGGGTAGCGAAATTTGCGCTAGTTCTTCATAGAATGCCGATGATTCCGCTCCGAACGATCCTCTTGAGACGCCCCCGCGCGGGCTCACTGCTCCGGACGTCGACCCTCCGCCTATCGATCGATTCGATGTTCGTCCTTCGTGCTCGCGACCACCTCCTCTGCCATTCAGGGCGTTTAATTCACGATTTTGTAGACTGGATCGACTCGGTGGAGACGATGTATGATGTCTGTCAACCGTTACGCTATCTATTCCCGACGAATCGGCCGTCGGTGTGCCGACGATGGCGTCGAGCATATCGTAAGGATCGACCGCAAGTGGCTTCGGCCTCGGCGTCGAGCGGGTAGGCGCCGCGACCGATTTCGACGCCGTCATCGTCGTCAAAGCCTCTAAATCACGCGTTACCTGCGACAGACCTCCACGTTTCGTCTTTTGCGCCTCGTCTGATCCATCTTTCGCTACATCAACCGCCGCAGACGTCCCCGGCGCTTCATTTTCCGGTCGATCCGTCGTCGACGTCGCGTTTGAGTCAGCGTTCACACCCTCGACGGCGTCCACGCGCGCCGACATCCTCGCCCGCGGCGGCGGTGCGAAAGAAAACGCATCTAACGGCTTCTCGTTCGTTTTCGCGTTCGTCATCGCGGATAACGGCTTGATTTCAATCATAATCTTCCCCGGCGCACCGCGTCCAGACGCGCCCGGCCCTTCGGTTTCGTCGTCCGAAGAATCCACCACACCACCCTTCTTCGCGTAAAACGACGACGCATCGAGCGACATCTCCTTATCGTCGACCGCCTCCAACGCCCCCGTGCCCGGACGCCGCGCGGCCTCGAGCGCTACACCGCGTCAAACACGCGCGAGTGCGTTCCGATTGCGTTTTACACCGTCCACGAAATCAACCGCGCGCGTCGCCCTCGACGCGTCGATCGTCCGTCGCGCGTCGCCGCGCGCCCGCGCGGGATCCGTGCGCCCGCGCGCCCGCGCCTCGGGCTCGCGACGCGCCGGACGATCGCTACCCGGCGCGCGCGGAATGCCGCGGGTGCGTCCCCGCATCCTCACCTCCGTGGACCCGAGCGCGGTCGGTCGGTGTCGATCGCCATCGACCATCACCCAACCCCGTGTCGGGTTCACGACGTAAAAAACGAAACACGCGCGGGTTCGCGAAACGCAACGTGGTTCGATGACCGCGGATCGAACGTCATCGCGCGCATCGGAGATCGCGAAATCCAGTCGATCGCGAACGACCGAATCGAACCGCGCGCGTCGTCGATCGATGCGTTCGACGCGATCGACGGGACGAGGTTCGATGTGATCGCGCCGATCGATCGATCGATCGATCGACGCGGCGCCGCGCGCGCGCGAATCGTCGGCACATCGCGCCGACGGATGGTGCGCGCGATGGACGTCGACGTCGTCGACCGGGCGTCGCGCGAGGGCGATGAGATCGGGAAACGCGCCTCGCTGGACGTCGAGACGGGTCGGGACGCGAAGATGGGCGACGCGGGGGCGAGTTCGCGGTCGAATTCGTCCGCCGCCACGGAGACTATGCGAAATGTCGATCGCGAATGCGGGACGACGGCGGAGCGACGAGGGAAGTACAGGTCGAGCGAGACGCACGAGGAGCACGTGAATAAGAAGATACACGCGGCGAAGCGGCGGACGAGGAGCGAGCTGTCGGTGCGACAGGGAGGGTGGGCGAAGCACGGGTACGCGTACGAGGACGCGGACGCGACGTCGCGGTCGTTGAAACATTTACACGCGATCGAGCGGATATCGGTGAAGACGACGACAAAGGAAGAGTTTATCGAAAGGTTCGAGAGGACACGGACGCCGTGCGTGATCACGGACGCGATGGAGGATTGGGGGTGTTATAAAAACGACGGCGGGCGGTTTTGGAGCGTAGACACGCTCGCGGAGCGGTTTCGAGAGGTCAAGTTCAAGGTGGGGACGGACGACGATGGGTACCCGGTGCGGTTGAAGATGAAGCACATTCAGCATTACGTGAACGATCCGGTGCACATGCGAGACGATAGTCCGATGTATGCGTTCGACGGGAGCGTCTTTGACAAGCCGGAGACAAAGTCGTTATTGGAGGACTTCAAGATTCCAGATTGGTTCGAGGAGGATTTGTTCAAGCACGTCGGGGCGAAGCGTCGACCGCCTTATCGATGGATCGTTTTTGGGCCGCCTCGGAGCGGTTCGTCCGTGCACGTTGACCCGTTGGCGACGAGCGCTTGGAATGCGTTGATTTCGGGACGCAAGCGTTGGGCGCTTTATCCGCCGCGCTCGGTGGACAAGGCGACGATCAAGCCGCGAGGAATTGGTCTGGATGGTGAATCGGTGACCTGGTTCAACAAAATGTACCCTCGAACGACGACGGAGGAGTGGAAGCGCCAAGGATTGCCCCCACCCATTGATGTCATCCAACATCCTGGGGAAATCATGTTCGTTCCAGACGGTTGGTGGCACGCAGTGCTGAATCTCGACCACACCATGGCGGTGACGCAAAACTTTTCGACTTCCGCCCGATTCGACGCGGTGTGGCGCATCACGCGTCGAGCGCGACCGAAAATGTCTGCTAGATGGCTGGAAAAGTTGCGACGGGTTCGTCCAGATTTAGCCGAGGTGGCGGATGCGCAGCCTCGTCGAAGCGAAGTCAGCGCAGGTGAACAAACGAGTTCGACGAGCAGTTCATCCTCTGGTTCAAGCGATACCGAAGCCGAAGCCGAGGACGAGGTCATGACGAAAGAACGCGAGACCTTTGAGCGAGCCGCGGGGGGCGGCGGCGACGCCTCGACCAAACGCACGAGAACTGGAGACGGTTTGATCGCCGACCTGGCCGCGGAAAAGATGCGCGCGGCGTCGAAATCGATGGACATCAACTAAAAATTACGATATCAGAGGCACTCATCATTAATTCATTGTACAATTGTTGTGAAACACATATAATCTACACATTCAATGTCCACGCCATATCAATCTCTGTCTCGGTCAGGCGCTCCGAGTACGAGCTCCCGACGCCACTTTCGTCTAAGAACGCCGTCAAACAAAATCCTAAATATTCCGTCGAGGGCGATCCGAGTCCTCGCGAGACAAGCTCGCGAGCGCCCCACAGCGTGGCCGGTCCGTTGACGCGAACGCGAACGCGTCGCTCGCGCTCAGCCGAGGACGCCATCTCGGCATCCGACTGCGCGGCACCCCTCAAATCGTAATCCACGCTGATCCTCAACGCGTACCCGCTCCTCACGAACACCTCCGCGATATCTCGCATACCCTCCACCGCGAGATCGAGCCGCTCCTTCCCTCCCCTCGCCGATACCGGTGCCGGCGTGCCCTTGAAGTACGCCACGTCGAAATCCTCCCCGCGATCGAACCCTCTCCGCAAGCGTTCATAAATCTTTTTCCCACACCTCTCCGCGATCGCCTCGGGCAAGTTCGCGTTATCCATCAACGCGGGATCCCTCCGCACGACCGTCACGAGACCCTCCGCTCCCGTCCGTTCCTCAAAAACCTTCGCCGCCTTTGGAATCGCTCGCGACGCGCACGCCATCTGCACGAACGTCACAAAGTCGAAATACAGCGGATCCGTGATTTTCCCTTGCTCGATCCGCAGCGGTTCGTACAAATACTTGTACGGCTCCCACTCCGACGCTCGAAACTTCCACGACGTCGCCTGGAACTCGTCCATCGGGAGCATGTCCACGTCGTCGATCGCCTCGTACGCCGACCGCAGCAGCAGCACCGCGAACGCGCCCTCGAGCGGCTTTCGCGGGAACTTCACCGGCACCGGCGCGCTCGGCGGCGGCGCGAACGCGAAATTTCCCGCGTTTTCGCGCGTCGGCGCGTACGCGTTCGCGCGCGCGTCCCTCGCCGCGCGCCGTCGGCCGTCGTCGTCGTCGTCGTCACCGTCCCTCGTCGCGCTCTCCGCGCGCCTCGTCGTCGCGATCAGGGGCGCCAACGCCGCGTACGCGGACACGACGTCGCGACGCGTCATCGCGCGCGCCGTCACGCGCCGACGCGGCGCCACCGACGCGCGCGGCGCGACGCGCGCGCGGCACATCGCGGCTCGAAATGATGCGAGTCGTCGTCGCGCGCGCGCTCCGCGCGCACGCGCTCGAGCGCGCGCGCGGCGATCGCTCGACGAAGACCGTCGTCGTCGCGCGCGCGCTTCGTCGGCGGTCGAGCGCGATCGAGGCGACGCCGAGCGCGAGCGGTGGCGGCGGCGGCGGCGGTTGGGCGAGCGGATTGCGACGCGCCGCGGGCGACGAGCGCGACGACGACGACCGCGACGCGTACGAAGACGACGGTCGAGCTTCGCGCTCGCGCGCGAGCGCGCGCGAGGGGCGAACGAGCGCGGGAGGGTTCGGGGAAGGACGAGAGGAGTGGCGCGGACGCGGCGACGGGGACGACGGCGCGCGGCGACGACGGTCGCGACCGACGGGCGATCGAGCGCGCTCGCGCGGGAGACACGATCAGAGGCACGGCGCGCAGTCGTACGGACGAGGCGGACGAAGAGACGACGCGAGGGAGGGCGCGAGAGGGCGAGATCGGGAGGCGGCGCGGGAGGACGAGGCGCCGAAGCCGGTTCGAGCGGGACATCGGAGGTTTTACGCGACGTGTCATCCGGGTTTGGAGGACGTCGTGGCGCGAGAGTTGGCGTCGCCGATGATAAATGCGAGTGATATCGTGATCGGGAAGTCTGGGGTGTCGTTTACGGGGACGCAAAGAGTTGGGTACGACGCGAACGTGTGGCTGCGGAGCGCGGTTCGCGTGCTCGTGGAGCTCAAGCGAGGATATTTGGATCCATACGTGAGCGGGACGCAGAGTGTGTACGAGTTCGTGAAGCACGCCGTGCCTTGGGAAGAGGTCATACCGGGAGGCGAGCGCGGAGATGGGCTGAAGTTCGGCGTGGAGACGCGCCTGTGGGACTGCTCGCAGATTACTTCGTCGCACGCCGCGAAGATTCGCGTCAAGGACGCCGTGTGCGACGCCCTCGTGGACGCCACGGGAACGAGGCCTTCGCCGCCGGATAATTACGCCGCCGCGGATGTGCCTCTTTACGTCACCCTGTATCGCGACGAGATCATCATGTACCGCGATATGAGCGGAGAATCGCTGCACAGACGGGGATACCGCAACGCCATGCATCGCGCGTCGCTGAGCGAAAGCGCGGCGGCGGGGATGTTAAGTTTGGCGGGATGGCCCGATATGCTCGAAGAGTGGCAACGCGACCCCGCTGGATCGCCGCCACCCGTACTCATCGATCCCATGTGCGGAAGCGGGACGTTCCTCATCGAGGGCGCGCTCATGGCGGCCAACGTCGCCCCCGGTTTGATTCGCAGCGAAACCATCGGGTACGCGTTTGAGCGATGGCCCGATCACAATCCGAGAACTTTTGAGGAGTGCTTAGAAAATGCCAGAAGAATAGGAGCAGAAACGCGCACGGCGGCACCGACGCCGCCCGTGATCATCGGGAACGATATACATCCAGGGGCGGTGACGTTGGCGGGTCAAGGATCAGAGACGGCGCGCGTGGCGGGCATGATCGACGTCTTCAGAAACGATTGCGAGATGTTCAACATCACCGCATCGAGCGCTGGGGCGAAAATCGCCCCGAACGCACCCAAACTCGTCGTGACGAACCCACCGTGGGGTAAACGAATCGGCGCGGGCGAACCCGCCGGTAGACGACGCGCGGGCCCTGGGGATTACGACGACGAATACGGCGACGAAGACTCGTTCGATCGCGACACGACGGTTGGTTCGAACGACATCAGCGCAGAAGAAGCGCTCGAGCAGGTGTGGAATTCATTAGGCGTATTCTTAAAGCGCGAGTGTCCCGACTCTTCGGCTTTCGTGCTCAGTGGAAACCCAGAGGTATCTCGCGCGATTCGCATGCGAGCGTCTCGTAAACACGTCGTCGGCATCGGCGGCGTCGATTGCCGGCTGCTCCGGTACGATATTTTGCCCCCCAAACCACCCGGCTACGCCCCAAGGCAGCGATTAGAGGAGCGCGATTGAACGACGAGGCGCGAACGGTCGCAAGAATGTGTGATGTTGTAATATTTCAGCGAGCTTTTACTTCAAGAACGTGCACGTGATCCACATCGCGACAAAGCTGAACAACGCGAGTATCAACTCCGGGGCCACACCCTGCGGGAACAGTGGGATGTACACCGGCACGATCGACCCCACGAGCCACGCGAGCAAAAGCGCGATGAGAGAGTCCCTAAAAGCCTTTCCGAGCGTTCCCTGACCCCCGCGCTTTTCGTTCAAAAAGTACACGCACGTCCCGAACGCGCACGCCATCTGAAACGCCGGTCCACTCGTCGCCGGCGCCGCGATCGCCCATCCAGATATGATCACATACAGCATCGTCCGTCTGATCAGCGTCTGTTGATCCGGTTTCGCGAACATCGCCTTCACCCGCTGCACCAACGGCGCGTCGTAATCGACCCCATCCTTATTCTTCTCCTTCTTCATCTTCCTAAGTCCCTTCTGCATCTTCCGCGTCGACAGTCTCTCGGATATCACCTTATCGTACGCCGCCTCGATCGCCTCCACCCCTCGTTCGTCTCCCGCGTGCTCGCGAATCAAGTAATTAAACGCGCTCGACACCTCCTCGCTCGTCGCGTCCGCGTCGATCCCTAACCTCTTGTACGGGTCCTTCTCCTTCGTCCGCGCGAACGCGTTCGTCGGCCGCTTCGCCGCCGCGCCTCGAGCGTCGCTCTCGGCGTCGCCGCGCGCGTCGAACCCGCCGTCGTCGGCGCTCGCGCCGTCCATCGCGGCGTCGGCGCGTCGGACGAGCGAATCGCGGCGTCGCGCGCCGCCTCGCGCCTCGGCGCCTCGGCGCGCGCTCGAGAGGCGCGCGCGCGCGCGAACGGCGACGCGCGGGCGCGCGACGACGACGCGCGACATCGCGGCGCGCGCGCGTGGGAGTGCGCGCGCGCGAGCCCGGCGCGCGGCGCGAGGGCGCGCAAAGCCCTCGGAGTCCGTCCGTCGAGTCGTGAACGGTCAATCAGTCGATCGAGGGAAATCAGAGGAGGACCGAGACGACCGAGCGACGAAGAGAGACAAGGAGAGATGAAGAAAGATTGTTATTCGCGAGAACGTCAGAGATGGCGTCGAAACGACCGATGGCGATGGCGCGATGGCGCGACGACGATCGTCGACGCGAATCGCCGGCGGTTCCTCGCGGAACGGCGCGCGGAGGCGACGACGACGATCGTCGACGCGGAATCGACGACGATGAATGAGATGTCTTGGTACAGCGACGGTGAGGCGAGAGCGCGTCGCCGTTTACGCGGTGATCGCCGTGGGCATGACGCGCTTACCGATGGCGACGGCGTACTTGCCGCCGGCGACGGCGTACGGCGCGGCGATGTCGATGGCTTTGCTCACGACGGGCTGCGCCAACACGCGCTCGGCGACCGGGGTCGCCTTTTCGACGACCGCCACGACGCGCGGATTGGTGATGACCTGCTCCCACAACGACTTGACGCGAGCGAAGAGCTTATCGGAATCGAGAGCCGCGCGCGCTTGCGCGATGGCCATCTTCAACGCCGTCATCGCCTCCTCCGGGAGCTTCACCGCGCGCGTCTTCAATTCCTCGATCGCGTGCTCAACCTTGGACAAGTACTCCGATCTCGCTTGTTTCAGCGCATCTAAGTTATCCGGATACTGTTCCTTCGCCTTGATCGCGTACGCGTACGCCGCGTTCGCCGTCTTCACCGGCGCCGAATTCTTCACGCGCGTCTCGTACGCCTCGTTCAGCACCTTCACCGCCCGGTCCACGTTTGCGTCCGCCTTCATCAGCGCAACCGGATACGTCTCACATACCTTCTTCGCCACCGGTTGTCCGTAATGCGCGATCAAGCTTTCAATCTTGGTCAACGACCCTCGCAGCGCGGTCGCGTCTCGCGCCTTTTCGTACGCCGCCGTCGCCCGCTTCGTCAACGCGTGCGTCTTCACGTAATCCAGCGACGTCTCCGTCGCGTTCACCACGAACGCCAACTGCTTCAATTCGTTCGTCGCGGTCGTCGTTTCGCCCTTTTCGACCACCGGGGCGACCGTTTTCGGCTTGGGCATCTTTTTAATCTTTTCCACGGACGGTTGCTCGAGGCTCATCTTTTCGTGCGCGTCGTAAAACGTCTCCTCGGGCGCGTCGTCGCGGGCGTCGATCGTCGATCGTTTGATCGTTTTCGTCTGTGCGCGCGCGTCGCGCGATTTACGGAACGGAATCGTGACGGTGCGTCGCGATGTGATGCATCAGCGGCGCGCGCGGTGCCCTCTGCCAGCGCTGGCGCCGACGCGCGCGACGGAAGGCGAAAGCGGGACGTCGATTACAACAAGATCAAGACGAGAAAGAGTCGAGGTAGCCGTGTAAAGAGGTGGCACCACCGGTGTGCAAGAAACAGACTCGATCGCCCGGTTTGAAGACGCCGCGCGCGCAATAGTCAATCAAACCGGCGCCGGCTTTGCCGCTGTAGACGGGATCGAGGAGGACGCCCTCCGTCGACGCGAAGAGCCTGATGGCGTCGATGGTTTGCGAGGTCGGGATGCCGTAGCCGTCGCCGACGTAATTGGTGTCGGCGACGATCTTGGAACGCTCGATCGGACGGATGCCGAGCTCGGCGCACGTCGCGAGGGCGAGCGCGTGCACGTTGGCTTCTTGCGTCGGTTGCGGCGCGCGGACGCCGAACCCGAGCAAGGGAAGGGAAGAATCGACGGAGTGTAAGCCGACGGCGAGTCCCGCCTGCGTACCCGCGCTACCGGTGGCGTGCACGAGATGATCGAACTCGATATCCATCTCGCGCGCTTGATCCAAGAGCTCGTGCGCCGCGCGCACGTATCCCAAAGCGCCTCGCGGGCACGACCCGCCGCCTACGATGGTGTACACTTTCTCGCCTTTCGCGCGAAACTCGTCCGCCACGCGCTCAAGCTCTTCGTTCATGTTTAACCCCTGGTCACCCGGACGGTATTCTCGCGTCGCACCGAACAAATCATCCAACAAAACGTTCCCGTTTCGCGTGTAGTTTTCGTCCTCGCGTCCCGTCCGATCCTCGAGCAAGACGTGACACTTCAATCCCAATTTCGCACACGCCGCCGCGGTTTGCCGCGCGTGATTCGATTGCGTCGCCCCTTGCGTCATCACCATCGTCGCCCCCACGGCGAGGGCTTCGGCCATGAGATACTCCAGCTTTCGCGTCTTATTCCCTCCCGTCAGCACGCCGTACGCGTCGTCCCGCTTCGCGTACACTCGCACGCCGTTCAACTTCTCGCTCAATCGCGGCAAGTACTCCAACGGCGTCGGTCCGTGCGCGAACGATTCAACTCTCGGAAACGCTTTCAACGCCTCGCGCGCGTTCACCGCCGACGTCGCGTCCAGCACCGCGTCGTTCGCGATCGCGCGTCGTCGCGACGCTTCGGATCCTCGCGATGTCGACCGCATCGTCTTCGACGCCGCGCTTCGGCGTCCGCCTCGCGTCGTCGCCCCGAGCGCGGGCGCGCGCGTCTTCATCGTCTTCATCGTCGTCGTTTTCGTCTCGCGCGTCGGTCGCGTCGCGCGCGCGCGTGTGCGCGGTCGGCACCCGCGCGTCGGCGTCGACGCCCAACCGTCGGCGACCGACCGGATTTATCCGATCCCGACGCGACGCCGGCGCGCATAATAGACGACGCGACGCCCGTGTGCGAAAAGCATACACGCGCCACGCACAGTACGGGATTTCATACCGCGCGCCCGCGCGCGCGGCGCCGCGACGCGCGCGCGGCGCGACGCGACGCCTCGACGACGACGGCGATGGCGGCGACGGCGGCGACGACGACGACGTCGATGAACGCGACGTCGGCGCGCTCGAG
>Ga0181605_10002961_pt1 | contig 14349 bp, 17 predicted proteins | sample 041ome_11_FD_148676 | JGI IMG/M metagenome (GOLD analysis project Ga0181605, IMG submission 148676) | Coastal salt marsh microbial communities from the Groves Creek Marsh, Skidaway Island, Georgia - 041411US metaG (spades assembly) | ecosystem: Environmental > Aquatic > Marine > Intertidal zone...
TTCACTGCCTGGTATTCTTTCGAACGTTGCCAATAAGGAACTGCTCGACGGGTACATGCAGGAAGAACAAAGCTGGAAAGAAATCAGCCGCGTTGCGACTGTCAGCGACTTCAAAACCGTGACCAGCTATCGCATGCTGGACGACATGGAATACGAAGAGGTCGGTGCTAATGGTCAGATTAAGCACGGTACGGTCGGCGAAGAATCGTACACTCGACAGGCTCGCACTTATGCGAAAATGTTTGCGTTGTCTCGAACTCAAATCATCAACGATGACATGAGTGCGTTCGACGACTTGCGAAATCGCATCGGTCGAGGTGCTGCCAAGAAGCTGAACAAAGTCTTCTGGGCAAAATTCCTTGACAACTCATCTTTCTTCACGGCAGGCCGTGGCAACTACATTACCGGCAGCACGACTACGCTGCTGGCTGACAATGTTGGGCTAGGGTTGGCTCTTGATGCGTTTGACGCATTGCGAACGCCAACAGCGGACGGTAAGAAAGTTCCAGGCGGATTGTTTGGTGGGGCACCTACGATCCTGCTGACACCAGGTGGAGGCATCAGCCGAGTTGCTGAAGCCATTCACGTCAACACGAACATCGGTGGTGGAACAACCACTGCCGAAGCCAACATTCATGCGGGCAAGTACAAGCCGGTGAAGTCAGTGTTCCTGAACGACGCGACGGTGTCCGGCGGTTCAGCGGTTGCGTGGTACTTGCTGCGTGATCCTTCCGTTGCTGCTGGGATGGTTGTCTCGTTCCTCGACGGCGTTGAAACTCCAACTGTTGAGCAACAGGACGCAAGCTTCAGCACTCTGGGGATTGAAATGCGTGGTTATCATGACTTCGGTTGTGACCAGGCCGAATACCTGTGCGGCGTTAAGTCTAAGGGTGCTGCATAACAATTGTTCAAAACATGCGGGCGGCAATCGTCGCCCGCTTCTTCAGATTAAGGATTACGGATCATGGCTCAAGTTCCAGCGAATATGTTCTCGGCGGGTGGCACTATTGACTACACGCCAGGTTCAGCAGTTACAGGCGGCGACGTTGTCGTGCTAGGCAGTATTGTTGCCGTAGCGTTGACGGACATCGCAGCAGGCGAATTGGGAAGCCTTTGCACCACTGGCATTTTCAAAGTGCCGAAAATTACCGGTGCAAATGCAATCGGCACAAAACTCTATTGGGATCCGGCAGGCGACCCAGTTGGAGGCACAGCAGGCACGGGAGCAGCAACAAGCACAGCTGGTTCTCTCAAGCTGATGGGCTACGTTGTTGCAGCGTCGCTGAGTGCAGATGAACGTGTCGTTGTTGAATTGTCCCGAGCTTAATCGTGACAGACTTCGATGATGCAATTGGTGGCATGACGCAAGACCTGCTAACGGAAGCTGGCACGTCTTGCGTCTACAACCAAGACACGACATCAACAGCGATTACGATGCGAAAGTCGACGTTGCAGCCAATGCTGGTTGATAATGGCGATGGCGTTATTGTGGAGATGCGGCCTGTTGATTTCATCTGTTTGAGTTCAGCGTTTCCTCATGATCAGCCGCTACGTGGCGATAGCATTACTATCGGTGCGGAAACGTTTGAGGTGCAGGCGAGCAACGGAGAAAAGTGCTGGAGGCAAATCAGTCCGCAGATGCTCAGGATACACACTAAACAGGTCTAAAGATGTCAGTGGCAATTTCACCGTCAGTCGAAGCAATGCAGGCAATTGTGTCGCGAATAAATAGCGGCACATACCAGTTCAGTGTGCGTGCAAAGTACGGTGAAGCAGTCATTGATGAACTTGAGGATCTTGAGTTTGTCACAGTTGACGTGATTTCAGAAAGTGAACAACAGCTAAACGAGACAATTGATATTGAGGACCGCACGAGCCACCTGATTAATGTCTGGATACGTCGCAAAGTGAACCTGGACGATACAGCGACAATCGACCGATTGAAGCTGACAGTGCGGCAAATGTTTCAACGATTAAATGATTACGACTCACCGAACGGAAGGGTTAAAATTTGGGAACTCGACAGCGAATCAAAGAAGGTTCCGGACAAAACGCAGTTAGTTAACAATCACGTTTTCATCGCTGCGTTGATGCTGCGGGCCGAAGTTGAGGCAAGCTGATGGCGCGGCAAATAATAACGGGCGACAAAGAACTGGAGCGAGCACTTTCACGATTGGCGGACAAGTCAGCAGACCGTGTAGCACGTTCTGCAATCGGTGGCGGTCTGACAGTGTTGGCGCAGGGAATAAGAAAAGCGGCACCAGTTGGCAAAACGAAGTCATTGAAGAAATCAATTGGCTCGCGATTCACGCGGGCAAAAGGGAAACACCAACCAAGTGCAAAAGCTGGTATCAATGTTGGCAAGCAAAAAAAGACAGCAGAAGGTTTCAAGAAAAGGGTCAACGCACCTCACGCACATCTAGTTGGATTGGGGACAACACGGAGAACACGAACAAGACTTGGCGGGAAGTTTGCGGCAATTCGCAATCCATCGTCACGTCAGTTGTCGACTGGAACGATGCCGTCAAATCCTTTTGTTAAGCAAGCCGTTTTGGCTGCTCGACCGAAGCTGATGGCACGAATGAAAGAACGAGCGGCGAAAGCGTTAGCCCGCGAAGTAGCAAAAGTAAAACAATAAGGAGTTAGTTATGGCAAAAATTCGAGTCAAGGGATCGGTTATTAAGCAGGACATTGCTGCAACATTAACAGCAGTCGCACAGGTGATTGAGTTTTCAACCTCCGGAGCTGAAACGGAGACGTATGACTCAACAACGCTAGACACTATCGGTGCGGGTAAGGAGTACAGTGCAACCGGGTACGCTGAAGGTGGGTCGGTTGATTTCTCGGTATTCTTCGATCCAGCACTAGGAGGACATCAAGCGTTGACTGATGATATTACAACGCCAGCTGAACGTGATTATTCAATCACGTTTGCAGACGTTGATACAACAGCCTGGACGTTCACGGCAGCTGGAATTGGTGTGAACGTGACCGGTGCCATGAACGACGGATTGAAGGCTGATGTCAGCCTCAAGCTCGATCAGTTATTAGGGTATTCGTAAGGACGGAACGTTGAAAGCAGAGCTACTGAAGGATACGGAAGCAGCGCCATCGGCTGCCGGTGATGAGCGGCTTGTGACTATCAACGGGAAACCACATTTCCCGGCGGGCACAATTATTGAACATCCGCAAGCGTACCGGCTTGTAAAAATGGGTGTTGCAAAGCCGGCAGACGGCGAATGCGTTGTTGCAGCAGGCATGACGACAGAACAGCAGCAAGCTGCTCAGGTAACGCAGGAATTAGTCTCGAAGGGTATCCACCCAGAAGATTATCAGGCTTATCTCGACGGGATCATGATCGGGTACGACGAAGACGGTAAGTATATACCCGGACCGAATTACACTGAAGACGAACCAGATGGAGATGATGAGGAATGAGTTTAAGTCGCGAAGCGTTTTTGAAGCCAGTTAAAGTTCCTACCGAAGTTGTGAATCTGCCTGAATTGGGTGGCACAGTAACTGTTCGCGGAATGACAGCGCGAGGCCGGTCAGAATTTGAAAAGCAATTCCAGACCGCTAGCGGAAAACCCTCAAAAATGCGACAAGCTGAAATCCGCGAACGTCTTGTTGTTGCTTGTTGTATTGATGGTGACGGTAATCCGCTGTTTACTGATGCAGACGTTGAACAGATTGGTAAACAATCTGCAAGCATCGTTGAAAGAATTGTTGATGTTGCTCAGCGGCTTTGCGGTATGTCGTCGGCAGACATTGAGGACATTGCAAAAAACTCAGAGCCAACCGTAAACGATTAGTCGCAATGCGGTTGGCTGAACATGTGGCCGGAACTGTTGAAGTTGATGCGATGCTCGACCGGATGACGCCAGAACAGTTTGACGAATGGGCGGCGAAAGATTTAATTGAGCCGATTGGTTACCAGTCTCAAATGTTGGGGTTTATCGCGTATCTGTTGCATGTGTGGATTGCGAGCGGCGAAAGCGAATTGTCAGCAACCGATTTTATGCCGTGGATGGATTCAAAAAGTTCGTTTAACAACGCGGCGGCAAAGCAGATACTGAAAGCAACTTTAGGGGCTTAATAATGGCAACTCTGGGATCACTGGTTGTAAATCTGACAGTAAAATCTCAGAAGTTTGCAAAGGGGATGAGCGCGGCTCAATCCGTCGTACATAAGCTTGCAGCAACTACGGCGGCAATGGGTGCAGCGTCTGTGGTTGCGTTAGCAAAGACCGGCGACATGTTTGATAAAATGTCGAAGCGAACGGGCATAGCGGTTGATGAGTTATCACGATTTCAGTTTGCCGCACAACAAAGTGGAACAGACATAAACGCCGTTGAAGGCGGTTTGCGCAAGATGGCTCAAATGCTCTTAAACGCTGATCGCGGGGCGTCATCCGCAACTGACACGCTGAAGGATCTGGGTATCTCAGCAGGTAGCTTAGTTGGTAAGACACAAACACAGCAGTTCCAGATGTTTTCAGAAGCTTTAGGAAACATTGAAGATCCAGGCCGGCGGGCTGCGTTAACGATGCAAGTGTTTGGTAAGTCAGGTGCTCAATTATTGCCGTTGATAGCGGAAGGCGCGGATGGCTTTCAGGCATTGGCAGATGAGTCGGATAAGCTCGGCGGAACTGTCAGCAAGTTACAGGCAAAACTAGGTGCTAAGCTAACTGATGCGTTCAACCGTGTGCTGGTGGCAGCAACCGGCCTAATGCGAGTGATCGGTGAAGATTTGGCACCAGTCATAATACTTGTAGCAAATTACTTGTCAAAATCGATCGCGTTTTCTCGTGGGTATGGCAAGGCGATTATCTTCATCGGAACAGCGGTCGTAACTGCATCCGTAGCCTTCAAGGCTCTTGCATTATCACAAATTGCTTATGCAAAGGCGGCTGCAATTGCTAAAGCATTTAGCGGCCCAAAGGGCTGGGCAATTCTTGCTGGTGCAGCCGTCGCTGCTGCTGCTGCAACAGCAGTGTTGACGAGTCAGACGAAGGGGATTGTTAGCGATCTTGATAATGCAAAAAACAAGACGGCAGCCGTTGCTACTGCAATGGATGGATTAGCTAACTCGGCTGAAGATGCTACAAATAAAATTGATGCTCAAAAAGAAGCTATCAATAATCTAAAAACGGCAATGGCCGGAATGCAAACTCCAGCACAGCGGATGAAAGAATCGGTAAAAGAATTCACTGCAACACTGGTAGCGGCAAATCAGGGGATCGTTTGGGATAACCACCCGTTGATTGTGGCGTTCAGGGAATCTGAATCAGGTTTTACCTCGCTTTCCAGTAGTATCAAAAATGAACTCGCAATCATGCGTGGTGAAGCTACAGAGACAGGCCTGAAGCTTCAGGAGATGCTGGACGTTGGCATTGATCCTGCGAAGGTTTCGGCTCTGCGAGATTTATTCAATCAGCGTGATGCTCTAACCTCGCAAAAAGAAAATGAGCAGTATTGGAAAAACCATGAACAAATGATGAAAAGTCAGGCGGATGCAATCTATTCGGCAATTGAAACGCCAGCGGATAAGCTATTACGTGAACAGGCTCGTGTTGATAATCTTGTGAAAAATGGCGTACTCACACAGGAGGCGGCAGATAAGTTCATTGAGAAGCTAAACTCTGAAATGGACGATGGCACTGATGGCACTGATGGCGCATCGAAAAAACCAATAACAAAATTCGCAGGGGCCATGCAGAGAGGTAGCAGCGAAGCACTTACCACAATCCTGAAAGCTGGAGCTGGGCAAAAGCAACTGGCAGAGCAAAAGAAGACGAACAAACATCTGGCAAAAATAGAAAAGCAAAAGGCACAGCAAGATGTCAACATCCAAGTGCAAGGAGGCGTATGATGGCGGTTGTTGGAAATGCAAAAGAACGCTGGGAAGGGAGAACATCAAGCTTCAACGGCGGTACATGGTCACAAGGTCGCGAGTGGCTTGTACAGACTGACAGCAAGACGGACCGAGAAGCTGTTGTTGGCACTGCAACGGGCTTGCCAACTTATGGTGAGGTGCATCCGGCACCAGTTAATGCAAGCATGCCAACCTACGCAAAAGAGATCACGTACGAACCTTTTGAAGGACCATTAGCCTGGCTTGTTAAAGTGCAGTACGATTCAGCCCGTGAGTTGAATAACGATCCTGTTGACGATGAGATATTAGTCTCGTGGACATCCGAGATTTACACAGAAGCGATATTTGAAGACACGAGCGGAAACGCAATCCTGAACAGTGCTGGCGATTATTTTATTGATCCGACACCAACACGAGAAGCATCACAACTAATTGCGAAAATAAAAGCCAACGTACTGAGTGTGCCGACGTGGGTTATCACAGCGCAGAACGCTGTAAATAATGGCCCTATTACAATCGGTGGTTTAGTTATTGCTACTGGGCTTGCTCGCATACAACGGCTCGATATCAGCGAGCGGAAAAAACGTGGAACGATAGCGTTTTACGAGCTTTCGTTTGAGGTGCATATCAAACGGGAAGGTTGGCACCTTGAACCGCTTGATGCCGGTTTCAGGGTGCTCGAAGGCGGCGTTGCTGTTCAGGCAAGAGACGATAACCAGGACGAGGTGACAACGCCAGTTCCGCTTAACGGTTCTGGTGGTTTACTTAATCCGGCAACGCCAGCCACCGCCGTATTCGGTGACTTTACAATCTATCAGGAAATCGATCTAACATCACTACCGGGGATCACATGACAGACGTGATCGGCATGAGTCCAGAATTCAACGAGCAGGTTAAGCGTACCGTTCGCGAAACTCTGCGGCGTTCGCGTGGACCTGAAAGAACAGCAGGACGATGGCACAAGAAAGGCGGCAGCGGCGGTGATCACAATGCGATACTTTTTCAAATAGTTTCTGCCGACTCAACCACACGTGAGGCCATTGGTCAGATTGAGGCTCGCACGTTTACCGGTCCTGCCTACGATTCTTTTCTTGATGATACCGTAGTGTATGTTTATGACCGAATGGGTTGTCTGTTTAATGAACCTAACGTGGATTTGACAGGGAGGTGGGGCAGAGCCGAGTTGTTTTTAATGAATAGTATGATGGAGGCAATGTTCTTCCCCGAAGGTTACCCGCCAGAAAAGATCTGGATTGTTACGGCTTTGTGTTGCCCTCAAACGAGTTGCGGAAGTTAAGATGGTATCAAAAGGAACACAGGGTGGTGGGTGTTGTTGCGGGGGGTGTCACAGCAAGCCTTACGACCCAGCTCTACCAACTACGGCATTCCAGCCTGTCACGGCGAAGTGCTGTAGCTGCATACCAAAAGCCATATGCATAACTGCTGATGTGCCGGGTGAGGATACTTTATACCGCGCCAGCTTTTCCGCATGTGAAGGTGCCTACGACACAGAAGGCGAACCGATCCTGTACACTGGATCGTTCGAGATGTTTGGTCAGGATGGCACAATAGTTATTCGCTTCGTGATCAACGATGAGGATGACTACTGCTATCTGAAGTATGAGTATGATGCACTGGGCGTGTCAGATACTATCCTGATCGACCACGCCGATCCCTCCTTAACTGAATGTGATGGGCGGCATAGCAAGCAGTGTTGTGAGTTTGAGTTCTCTTTCGATGTACCGGCTACTGCTTACGGCCCCGCGTTCACGTTAGCAATTCAACCTTCACCGGTCATCGTGGTATCGCAGAACACGAAGTGCTCCGGCTGTTCCTGTTTATGCCGTGATGCCTGTTTCGGAGTTTACACCCGAACGTCCGAGGATTTCACATACCGAGGTGACAGTGAGATTGTCACCGGCTTACTGACTGAGATATCGGCTCCCGGATGTAATGGTGGTCCGACTCAGGTGTATGGTACTGACATTATCTGGGAACGCACAGATGGGTGGATCGTTAAAGTTCCCGGAGTAATCGAACTACCTGTATCTGATCATACGGTTAACTCGGGTACAGAGGAAACTCCGGTGTGCAGCATAGCTAAGCTGCTGTGGTCTTCCGATGGAAACACTCATTCATTCACGGGTGGTGATTCCAGCGTGACCTATGACTTTAGTGCGAACGATCAGGTTGGCATTATGGTCAAGTGGCAGGGCTTGATGCATGACGAGAATGCCGTTGTCGAATTCTTCGCATGGAACTGGGATACAGAAGAATGGGACTCGCTAGGCACTGAGACAGGGCGGGAAGACACAGCTACTATAGTTAAAGCTGTGCAGTTCCCTTTGGAGTCCTATCATACGGATGATGACGGGCAGATCCAGATTAAGATCGAGACGGACGGAGCCTCTGAAATCCATCATGACATGCTCCGCATTCTTTTGGATCGTTGCTGCGTTCTGGAGTTAGTCCCTCCGTACGGCGTCGAGATGACCTACGCATCACACCCTTTCCGGAGATCATTAGAGTATCCGAACGGATGTCCAAACCCTGCGTTCTACTGGGAATTCACGGACGGCACAACCGACTACCTGATTAACTGGGGTTGTTCATGGTGTGGTGATCAATGTGGTTCCACCGTTGGTGGCTGCTGTAACCGACCTATCCCTCGCGTGCTTGCGGCGGACATAACAATGGGTTGCACCTCCTGCCCGGAAGTAACTGTTATGTTGTTCGAAGATGCAGGTTCAGGAAACATCTGGAATGGTACAGCAGAGCACTGCGGAGGTACGCTGACTGTCGTACTTACCTGCGGTGGTGATGGCGTATTCCACATACTCGTTACAGGTCTCGGCGGCTGTTCATTCGATGAAGACTGTGACACAGTCGTTTGCAATCCAATTCAATTAGAATGGTCTGGTAATTTTGACAATGGTATTGGCTGCTGCGGCGGCACTGAGACTCCACCGTCAACCTCAACAGGTATATTGATCACGGTGACAGAATGAACCCCGAATGTAAATGTCCACTATCCGGTTATTGTAACCGGCATAAGATTAACAAGAACCGCCGGCAACACCAGTTATGCAAAGGTGAAGCGAACACCCATGACTGCGGTTTAAAATACTGGCAGGCATGGGAGGATGGCCAGTTAGGTGCCACGCAGCCGGATAACCCCATTCACCTGCCGGATGGCTTTTGCGGGAAGACCAGAGAAGGCAAGCCTCAGAAAACTCCTATTGTATCCCGCATCGGAGATGAGCTGCACGCAATCATTCACCGAGAAACCGGAGTTGTCATCCCCTGTGCTGATTGCCGGAAACGAATCAACCTGCTTAATACTCAGACCCAGTACGAGGCTAAAGTTAACCGGGAAACAACGATATCCGATATTGTTGGGAATGCTAAGCGGGTGGCACCTAAACTATGGCAACGGCTGGCAGTGATGGCTGAGTCGGCAATCGACAATGCCGGTCTGCTTCCGTATAGTAGTTTCGCACGTAAGAAAGTGGGTGCATGGGTTGATGAGGCTATCAAAAACGGTGAGCTGCCGCAGCCTGTTCGACCGGTAAGGCAGCACGTTCCGAGAAGACATGGCAGAGCGGAACCAACGCAGGATCAGACACGACTGTGGAAAAAGGCTATTTCCCACAAGCCTGTGCCGAAGCCTTTTAATGGCAAGCCGGTCATAAATCTTGTATGGCACCTGTGGCCAGTACCAGGGACTTGGCAGTGGCATGTTGAAAGGCTTAACGAGCTTATCCCTAAATGCGACGGGCAGGTCATCATTGGCATTACCGTTGATGAAGACACCGATCAGGCAGAAGTGGTTAAGGCGGCAATAAAGGGTGATGTGCATTTCATCGTGACAGAGAATGTCCCGATTTCTTCTTCGCACGTAACACCGGTTGGAGAGCAGTTGACGGCAATACCGGCATTTGAAATGCTTGACAAATCCATCGACAGCATAACTATCTACGGCCATGGTAAAGGTGCTCGGGATCATACAAAGGTATCTGAGCCTGTCCGCATCTGGACGGAATGCATGTATGAGACGGTTTCGTTCAACGTCGACCAGACAATTAAAGCCATGGAGGAAGGCTACGATGTTGTTGGGTCATTCCGGACATTTGGTAATACCGGTATCAGCACAAAGATGAATTGGCACTATGCCGGAACCTTCTTTAACTTCCGTACAAAGATACTTGAGTTTGCTCCTCCGTTTCAGTTGAGATATGGGGGAGTCGAGTCGTGGCTCGGAGATTTCGTTCCTGCACGTAATTCCTATTGCGTGATACGGGATAATTCGCCGATCATGTATCAGTACAACGAAAAGTTCTCGCCCAATATCATTGCGGAACAACTGCACTGGGAATCAGAACGGTTTGGCGGCGTCAAGATGGAGCAGCATGCCAGAGAATTCGACTGGCTTGTGTCACAGCTTTCCGACTGCCGTAGCCTGTTGATCATAGGAAGCCGACATGGCGGCATGGAGCACTATCTGGCGAAGAGGCTTCCGCAGCTTGACGGAAACATCGTATCCGTCGATATCGATCCCCTGCCGGGCAATACGGCCCCTCGGCTGATCGTTGGCAGCAGTGCCGATAAAGACGTTCAGGCTCAAATAATCAAAGAGCAGGCTTATTATGATGCTGTCTTTATCGACGGCGACCATCTGGCCGAGGGTGTACGAGCGGATTGGGAATTTGCAAAGAGCGTAACCGGTGGGCAGATATTCTTCCACGATTTCACCCCAGACCTGTATCACAGGGCGACGGGATGCGAAGTTCATAAGGTATGGCCAGAAATACAAACGGAAGCCAAGTTGAAAGGCTGGAAGGTTTCGAGCAAAACAGTAGGCTGCGGATGGGGAGGGATTTCACAAGTTGACACTAAAAACACGACTACCCTCGGCATAACCAAGCAACTACAATCCAGCTAACTCAAGCACAGAAGCAAAAACCATGCTAACATTTGCACAAGCACATAACCTTTCCGAACCGTCTCTCTGGACAATTGTGATTGTACTTGCGGGGATAGTTGCAGCGCTCGGTAAAGCGGCCTGGAGGCGGCTAAACGACTGCGAAGACGACCGCAAAGTGTTGCACAAAAAAGTTGGACGACTCGAAGTTTCGTATGCGATTCTGGCCGGCAAGCCGATCGACCCCGACAACCAGGACTCTTAAAAAGGACACACCATGGCGGTTACTTACACTGACATTTTAACCTACGCACCAGGTCTTACAGACCCGGCTGAAATCGTGGCGGCATTGCAGGCCGATGCGCGGTACAAACGGGATACGGATGCTGCTGCACTTTACCGCGTGCTGGTCAACGAGTTTCAGGTGCTGCGGGTTGTCAACGGAGTTGCGACAGGCCCGCTGGAAGATTATATGGCTGGGCTGGATACGGGTGTTCCAGCTTACGCTATGTTCGTTGATGGATACCGGCAATTCCTAACGAACCCGTGGAGCGTTACCGAAGCGATCCGGGCAACACTTCCCGAGATCGGGATGCTGGTAACTGGGATCTGCGATATTGTTGCGGGCTTGGTGGACGCACGAGGAGGCAGTGGAGACCAGGTCAAGGCTCGTGTTGACGAGTTGACGGGTGGCCGGTTGTTTGGGTCGGTAACGCTCGGCGAAGTCAACGCAGCGATTGATGCCGAAGCCGAACGAGTCGCAGCGGAAGCACTCGAAACGCAACGCATGGAACTGTGGCAAGCGTGGCAGGCACTTTACAACACTCACGTTTCTCCGGTGCTGGACGGAACTGATCCAACGGTGGCTAATCTATTGGCCGGTGCTCGGTTGCTGGTGATTGATTTGGAGGCGTTGTAATATGGCGTTTGCAATTGACGACCTTGACAGCGTGGGTGCTCACTGGCGGGCGGATGCACTAGGGTATGCCGACGGGAACGACGTTTCCGCGTGGGCGGATTCGTCGGTAAACGCCGTTGATCTAACAGCAACTGTCTACCCTACGTTTCACACAAATCAACTCAATGGCCTACCAGCAGTACGATTCAACGGCACAGACCACCGAATGGTGTCGTCAGTGGACTTGCCATGTGCGGGCTGGGCAGCACCAACGGTAATAGCGGTTATAAAAACTACCTCAACCGCGACTTACAACGGCGTCTTGACCCTCGACACCGTTTCGCCGGCGACTAACCCGAACGTGTATTCGGTTTGGTTTGGTTCAACCCGTATCCTCTATTTGCGAGGGACAGCCAATTACACCAGCCCTGGTTCGACTGCTTCGGGGTGGTGTCTTGTGAGTATGACACACGGTCTCTACGCTCGGGGAGGAGCAAAGGACGGTCTGCTGTCGCCGCAGACTAGCAGCGTTGGCACAGGCGACAAAATCACGGCAAACCTCAAGCCGACAATGGGTTACTGGCCGTTCAGCGGCAATCAATACGGTGGGTTCGATCTGGCGGAAATGGTATTGCTAAATGAAACCACACTCTCGGAGAGACTGCATGTCGAGGGTAGTCTGGCTGACAAATATGCGATCACATTGGCAGTAGACCACCCGTTTTTTAGCGGACCGCCGACAACTCAGCCGGGAGCAGCCGGGGCCAGCCAATCGTTCCATCCGTTGGGGGGTGCGTAATGTCTATCTACGCAGTCAACGGAAAAGAGCCAGTTGCAGCATGGATACCGTCGCTCGACACGGCAGGCAATGGTACAACTACGCTGACGGATTTAGTCGGGAGCAATAACGGCACGCTCACCAATATGGACGCGGCAACCGATTGGGTTGCTGATACTGGTGCGGGTGGTGTGCGGGCTTTGGATTTTGATGGGGTGGATGACATGGTAGTGAGCGGAACATCGCTGCTATCAGGCGTTTCTGCGTTTTCCTATTCTGTTTGGCTATATCAACGTGTGGCCGCGTCTTTTGCTGGTGTTTTGGGGAAATACCAGAGCACATCGAACGACATGGAACTCATTATTGCATCGTCGTCTATTATCCAGACTGTCAGGACCAGTTCTTCTGCACAATATCGGCAGACTGGCTCGATTGTATCTATTAACGCATGGCATCATGTCGTAATTGCTTTCGATGGATCACAAGCATCGCAAGTCGATAGAATGCAAGTTTATTTGAATGGTTCGCCGCAATCGCTATCGTCAAATGACTTGCCAACCATTGCACCTGTAAATTCTGAGCCTTTCAGGATTGGGCGTTATCCTGGTCCGTCTGGCTCAACAATCGACGGACTAATAGACGATATTCGAATATTCGACACTGCCCTAAACGCAACCGACGTAGCCTACCTGTACAACAGCGGCAACGGACGCGGGCGAGTCGTCGAAGCTGCAACCGCCTACACGTTCCACCCGTTACAGCGAGCGAATTACCATCCACTAAGGTACACTTAATATGATGCAGGTATTCTTCAACACGGACGGCACAGGACTGACCGCGATCATCACCGTGATTGTAGACGGAGACCACATCGATCCTGACAGTTGGCCGATTACAAACGATCCGGCAATCGTGTTATCGAGTCATCCGGCAGCAACGAAAACCGTCACAGCAATCGACACTGGCGTTTTCAAAGTTGTGTGGTCCTCACTGTCTCCAGCGTTAGCTCATGGCGACGTTGTGTTTATTGCGGTGGATGGCGAGCTGTCTACTGTTGCGTGGACGACATGGCAGATTCCGGTGCAGTGCGTCCATTTGCCTAACACAGTGACACCGGCAACACCGACAGACGTTACGGATTCAGAGTCTGTTATCACGAGTACAATTTCAACCCTGAACGATTTTGATCCTGCTGTGGATGTTGTGGCTCATGTGACTCTGGTTGATACTACGACGGCAAACACCGACATGCGTGGCACCGATGGAGCTAACACGGTGACGCCTGCAACACCTACAGACGTTACGGCTGCACTGGTGGCACTGGATCTTGACACGGCTTTGATTGCACAGGGATCAGAGCGTGCTGTCAATGTCGATGTCAATCACAGGGTCCATGCAAATGTTTATAACATACAGGCTAACGCATTGGATGCGAGCGCTTTGTCTGCTGATGCGGTGACAGAGATTCAGGCCGGTTTGGCTCGCACCGGTGCGGACGGCGACACACTGGAAACGCTCAGCGATCAGATTGACGGACTCGGCGGCGGTGGTGATGCGACCGAAGCCAACCAGATCGAGATTCTGGCTGCACTATCTGGCGGAGCTGTCACGGCATACTCGCCAGTCAACGCTGCCGGCGATGTCACGATCATCAAGGGCGACGACTACCTCGGCACACGCCTGGCCGTTCGCATCGATGATGTGGGTGGCACATTGCTGGCGTACCTGCAAGGGGCATCAGTGACAAGCGTATCGCTCGGGGCTGGGATTGACAGCAATGTCAATCAGGTGGTCGGCACGATTGACCCAGACGACGGTGTGTATGCAGACAATATCACAACGCTGTACCCGCAAATCACATCTGCCGACATTACGGGG
>Ga0181605_10003011_pt1 | contig 14229 bp, 10 predicted proteins | sample 041ome_11_FD_148676 | JGI IMG/M metagenome (GOLD analysis project Ga0181605, IMG submission 148676) | Coastal salt marsh microbial communities from the Groves Creek Marsh, Skidaway Island, Georgia - 041411US metaG (spades assembly) | ecosystem: Environmental > Aquatic > Marine > Intertidal zone...
CGCGCGAGGACGGCGCGCGCGGGACGGCGCGCGTCTCGCGGGCGTCGCGCGCGCGACGCGCGGGCGCGCGGACGGCGGCGCGGACGCGGCGGGACGACGCGCGCGCGAGGACGAGGACGGCGACGGCGACGACGACGACGGGCGCGATGCGCGCGCGCGCGCGGCGATGGACGGTGGACGCGGACGCGCGGTGACGCGACGCGTGCGGCGCGGCGCGCGGCGGGTCGTGCCCGATCGCGCGCGCGCGAGCGGCGGCGCGGACGCGGCGGCGGTTGAGACGTCGAGCGGGACGCGGGACGAGGGACGAGGCGAGACGCCGACGACGCGAGCGACGCCGATGACGGCGGAGAAGAAGAAAATGGGAAAGAAGGAGCGACGAGCGGCGTTCGGACCGAGCGTGGCGTTGAATAAAGAGCTGATGGCGTGTGAGACGTTGGAGGCGTTGGCGGAGACGTCGCGTCGCGTCGCGCGGGACATGTCGGCGGTAAACGTCGCGACGACGTACGGAAAATTGGCCAGGTTCGCGCGAGGGGGACGAGGGAAAGTTAGTGAAGAGATCAAGCGGTCGGAATGGTTCGCCGAACTCGAAGAGCGCGCGATGGAGAAGCTGGGGGAGTGCGAAACCAAGGCGCGCGCCGTCGCGCAAATTGCGTGGGCGTGCGGGTACTTGGATAGGGGTCGACATCTGCATGGTGAAGATGCGTTTTGGGATGAATTAGAGCGGGCTATTGAGAGAGAAATTAGTAAATGCGAGCCACAAGGTGCGAGTAACGTCGCGTGGGCGTACGCAAAGCTTGAGATGCGCATGCCGAACGGCATTCGCAACGCCATAGAAAAGCACATTGTGCAAAATGCGAGTGCGTACAAACCGTTCGAATTGAGCATCACGTTTTGGGCGCTCACGAAGTTTGGAGACATTCCGACGGAGGAAATGCTAGATGTATTCGAGCGCGAGATGCGACTTCAATCGTGTGGTTCACAAGAGCTTACGAACATCGCTTCGGCGTACGCGCGCATCAGCGGACGGAGAGTGCGTCAGGGGACTCAAGGTTTCCTGAAAGAGTTAGCCTCGAATGCTTTCACCATTCTGCACGAATTCGACAACACGGAACTTGCGATGTTTCTCTGGGGGTTGTCAAACGCGGGTTACTACCTGGACGACGACGATGCGATGGAGATATTCAAAGTAGTTGAGAGGCGAGCGAGCGGCGCCAAACGATTGGAGCCACAACAAATTGCCTTGATCACGGGATCGTTTGCGACGTTCACGGACGACGTCACGGTGACGCACTACAATTGCGAGACCGGAAGTCCGCTTTCGCATCTTCGAATGAGTGCGCAAACACGAGCGGCGCTCAAATCCGCGATCGTAGCTCTGGAGAACACCTTTCTGGCCTCCATCGCGAAGTGCAACATGGACGATTTGAGCTACGTAATGTGGGCGTTCGCGCACCTGGAGCATCGGCCCAGTGACGAGTTTGTTCGACGGCTCGAGGAAGAAGCGATCGATAAAATCGAAGAAGCGAGCGCAAAAAATCTATCAAACCTATTGTACGGATTTGGAACGCTAAACTTGGCAGGACTCGGAGTGTTTACGCACGCCATGTTTTGCGTCTCGCAAAAACTGGAAGAGTTTACACCAGTTGGAATCTTCATGGTTTGCTCGGCTTTGGCGAGTAGTAACTACGATCCGGGACCACAGATGATGTTACAGTTCGAAAACAAGCTCATGAAATCGGCGCATGCGTTTGAATCGCAAGATTTCACCGAATTCTTGCGCGTATTCGCGAGGCTTAGGTACATGCTCGCGGACGAAACTTTCGATTTCATCGGCGTAAGCTCGGCGAAGACGCTTGATCGCTTCGACTCATACAGGATAAGCATGACTTTATGGTCGCACGCGACGCTGTGCGCACAGCCTCATGATGCTTTACTCGCGCGGATTGAAGACGAGATTCGAGGTTCTGCGTCCCAGTTCAAACCGCAAAACTTTGTGTTGGCTTTGTGGTCGCTCGTTTTGCTCGGCTCACTGGAAGACGCGCGAGACAGTGTCGTGCGTGTCTTGCACGCGCTCGTCAAACTTCAAGGTGGTGCTTTGACGAGTTCGGAAGACTTGGAGGATGCGCAACTATGCTCTCTCTACATGGCGCGTCTCACTTCTATGGGAAAGCCGTTCGAAGAGCTCATCCTTGGCGTCACGGATGGCGTCGCCGACGAATGCGAGCGTGCCTGGCTCCGCGCAAAGGCTCAAGATCCGACGATTAGCAAAGTTCAGCATCACATCGGCGAAGTACTCCGCGAAATTGGCGCGCAAGATTTTGAGGTTGAAGCGCTCGTGGAGGGCGGCAAGATTCGTTCTGATATCGTATTCCCGAACTCGCGAATCGTCGTTGAAGTCGACGGTCCGCATCACTACAGCCGCGACGCATCCGGTCGTCTTCGCGAGCTCGGTCAAACCGTCATGCGCAACAATCTTTTAAAATCATGGGGTTGGCGTGTCGTCATCGTTCCCTACGCCGATTGGGGCGACATGCTCACCATTGAAGAGAAAGCGTCGTATTTACGTTCTCTCCTCGGCGACGAAGTCTTCGTCGCGTAGCGAAGAGCGAGTTGTTATAGTTGATTCTTCATAGACGTCACTTCGCTCACCGCGCCGCGCGTCGGCGCGCGCGCCGCCGACGCCATCGCGTGCGATGTCGCACCAATCTCGCTCGGGCGCGAAACGCCGCAAAATCGCCGTCGGCGACGATCCACTGCTTCGAGCGTTTCTCAATCAGTACGCCGGCTGCGCCGTCCCCGACCACGGAAACCCACCTCAGATCGATCGCGTGCGCTACGCCTCGCTCGACGCCGACGCGTTCGAGACGAAATACGTCCTCGGTCGTCGTCCGGTGATCCTCACGGACGCCCTGAGCGACGAGAGCGATCTCGCGGGGGCGAACATGTGGACAAACGCTTTTCTGCGGGACGCGTGCGGCGGCGACGCGTCGACGTCGCGCGTAGAATCGCGCGATGAAGGCGCGAACGAACGGTTCGGACGAGGAAAATATAAATCCATGACGTTCGATGCGTTCATGGATAAGTACGAGGCGCGAGACGGGGGATGGTATCTCTCAGCGGGAGGGAAGGCGGAACCGTTTGCGGCGCCGGGACGGTTGTTGGCGAGCGAGACGGCGAAGTCGAGCAAAGGGAAGCTGCCGTTACGTCCGAAAGGAGTGCCTCGCTCGCTCGTGCCGGCGGATGTGAATTTATGGATGGGTAGGAATTCGACCTCGACGTCGAGCGGTCTGCATCACGATTATCACGACAATTTGTACGTGTTGGTGCGAGGCGAGAAGACTTTCAAAGTGTTTTCTCCGCGCGACGCTGGACGCATGTACACGACTGGGAAGATATGTTGGGTGCACGAGAACGGGCTCATTAATTACAAAGGCGCGAGCACGCTTCAGGATGGCGATGTGGCATTAGCCACGGGGGAGTCCGCGTTGGAGTTTAGATTGCGCAAGGCTCGCGGCGACGAAGATGAAGACGAACCGGCGATCGGCAGTAGCGACGACGATTTCGCCGACTTTGACGGCGTCGATGATTACGATGAACTCAATCAAACTCCAGAACCTTCCGACGACGATTCGGCCGAAGAGGAAAAACGAAAAGACGATGATGACGAAGAGGACCCACCGAGTTTTAGCCGGATCGATTACGACCGTCTCGATGAATTTCCTCTCTTCAAAACCGCGTCGGCGATGGAGTTCACCGTGAAAGCTGGCGAAGCGCTGTACTTACCCACGGGATGGTTCCACGACGTCTCGAGCCGAGATGCAGGCGAAGGACACGTTGCATTCAATTATTGGTTTCATCCACCGCCTCTCGGTGAGGCGTGGGAAGGTCGCCGCGCGCTCTGGGAAGAAGATTTTCAGCGCTCGGTGCTGCCAAAGTTCCAATAGCTCTTAATAGAATTTACAACACATTTTCTACACCGTTTTCACGCCGCGTGCCAGCCTTTTACGCACCCCCTCTCGATCGACGTCATAATGCCAAAGGATTTGATCCTCGTAATATCGCTCTTTCGCAAACGCACCACCACCCATCGCGTCTCGCGCGGCGAGCCACAACCGCCACTGCTCGGGATCTTTCCCGTCGGTCGCGTTGAATCGCTCAATGGCGACGTCGAACGCCGCCTTTGCGTTCGCCAGTGTCTCATCGCTCACCGGACACTTCTCTATCTTCGGCAAGTCCTCTTCGTCCGGCTCTTCGACGTCGTCAAAGACCACCGCCGCTCGAAACGCGCACCACGGCCCGTGCAGCGGATGAATCGACTGATGCGTGTTCTCATCCAACCACGCGCAGTTTGCGACGTGCGCCAAGCGTTGAATGGCGATCACCTTTCCTTCCTCGACGTCCGACGCCCAAAAAATTCGCACTCTACTCGACAAATCCTCCCCCGAACGTCGCTTAAATCCGCGCGCCACCTCAATCGCGTCCGCCGCGGCGTCGCGAACGACGCGTTCGCAATATTCATCCAGCGTCATCGTCCCATCCCTCGCCAACGCGTCCGCGAACGCCGGCCACAGCGCTTTCGAATTTCCAATCAACGCGACCAACGGCGACGTCGCGCGTCCGTCTTCCCTCGCGCCGATCCTCGCCGTCTCCGGCGCCGCCGCGTCGTAATCCGCCGCCGAGCACGCCGCGACGACGTCCAAACCTCTCGCCGCGCACGCGCGCGCCAGCGTCTCCACCACCTCCACCGCCTCGATGTTTTCCATCGCTTCGCGCTCGCGCGTCTCCAGCCGCGCGCGCGCGAGCGTCAGCGCGCCGGCGCCCGCGCCCGCGGCGGCGACCGCGCGCACCGTCCCGCGTCCGCGCGTCGCGAACCACGCGCGCGCCGCGCGATGCCGCGCGACGTGCCGATCGCGCCAACACCGCGACATCGCGACGCCGCGGCGCGCCGTCGCGACGCGCTGCCGATCGTCGAGCGCGGCGCGCGCGCGACGTCGATCGACGCGGCGCGCGAACGCGCGATGGCGCTCGAACGACGCGCGGGCGCGCGCGCGGCGCGTCGGAAATCATCGAAGGCGCGATTGGACGACGGCGAAGCGTCGGCGCCGAGACGACGCGCGCGAGGGGGCGATCGAGGGTCGGCGCGAACGATCGCGACGATCGTCGCGATCGCGCTCTGCGGCGTCGTCGCGGGAACGGCGCGGGCGGCGCGACCGATGACGGGGGGGGGGGGCGGGGGGGGGGGGGGGGGGGGGGGCGAGACGCCGAGGAGGACGCGCGCGGAGCGCGCGCTCGAGGCGTGGGAGACGAAGACGGCGCTTGAACGCGCGCTGCGACACCCGCAGAATGATTTGGAGGTGGACGGTGCGTGTGGGATGGTGCTGAAGAAGCAGTGCTCGCACGTGCGACAGGCGAGGGACCTGGCGGCGGAGGCGTGGCGAAGGGTGCGGTACGAGGAGGAGTTGGCGGCGAAGGCGGCGCGGCGAAGGGAGAAGAAACGAACGATGACGGGCGCGGAGGCGAAGGAAGCGAGCGTTGACGCTGCGGCGGCGTCTATGGAGTCGATCGGGTCCGTGGGTGGGACGAGATCGCTCTTGGCGCGACGCGGCGGCTCGCGCGCGAGCCCGAGCCGAGGCTCCAGAGGATCGCTGAGCGACAGAATGAACAGAGGGCGCGCAGAGCGCGAGTCAAAAGAAGAAGCGAAACGAGAGAAAGAGGAAGCAGAAGCGCAAGCGAAACAAGAAGTCATAGAGAGGGCTGAACAAATGAAGTTTGATGCGCTGAAAAGCTTTCCCAAAGGCACGCTCGCGAACGATCCGGAGAAGCTCGAGAACGACATCGCCGCGGTGGAGGCAAAGCTGAAAGAAGAGCCTGACAATGTCATGTATCAAAAACGCTTGCAAAAGCTGAACGGTGATAAAAAAAGGATGATCAACGCGGCGGGGGATTTGGGCTTCAGAGGTGGCGCCTTGGAAGCAGGCGAACAGAAGGAAGATCACTGGTTCATGAACGACGATCGTGGCGGACGCACGAGCTACCGTAATCGAAACGGTCGACGACACCGCGCGCCGCAACAAAACGCGAAGGATATGTACGACCACCTCATGAAAAAGATTCCAGTAATTTCGAGAAGTTATTTTGATTGCGTCGAATACGTCATCAAGTCTGAAGAGAAGGTTGCGCTGGAAACATTCATGGAGTTCGGAAAACCGGGCGGGCGCAAGAGCATCATAACGAAGGAGTGTCATCAAGAGTATAAGGCGGCGCAAGCTCGAGTGTATGAGTTCTGGCACGCGGAAGAAAAAGTCAAGGACGCGTGCGAGGCGGATATCAAAGAAAATTGCGGAGGAGTGCAGAGTGGATACGGATTGATCACGTCCTGTCTCTGGGACGTCAAGAGCATGCCGTCCGCATCGTTGGCGAAACCGTGCGAAGAATCCCTCAACATACTTCATGTGCCACTGCCGTCTGCACAACCCATCAAGGCGATGAAGAGCAAACAGACCGAGGAAGAGACACACGTCGAAGAAGAAAAGGTGCACGTCGAAGCAAAAAAGGTGCACGTCGAGGAGGAGCGCCCACACGCTGCAGAAGTGGCGCGTGAGGAAGCGAAGCGAGACGGGGCTAAAGTGATCGAAAAGCCGCAACTCACGCGATCAAATCGACCCACTTCTCAAAAATCTGGCGAAGAACCCGAAAAGGTCGACCAGGACGTAAAACTGAAGCTTCGCGAAGCGGAAGCCAAGATTCAACTCGCTGAGGACGCTGCGGCGCACTCCGCGCAGCAGTCTCGTAATCTCGTCATTGTCATGCTTCTCGCGTGCGCACTGTACGCCGCGAGCCGGAAAACTGTACGCAAGAAATTTTCCAACGCTATTCGTAAATTGCGCCGCGATTCGAAAGGCGAACACCTCGGCTAAGTTGTAGAGTTGTTACACGTTGTACTGTAATACAAGAAACCACGGCTCGCTATTTTTCTCATAGGTCCATCTCGTCAAAGACCATCGAGTCATCGTTACCGAATGATTCTCGGTGCGATCCATCGTAGGAATTGTACCCCGTTCCGCCTGTTTGGTCATTCGACTCGTCCAAGTCGAGTTCGTCGTCGGAGTCTAAGTCTAACATCGTCTTTGAAGTCGCGTGCATCGTGAAGTAGAGAATTCTCTTCAGCTTTTTGTTGTAGAAGAAGTAATTGAACGACCACAGATTACCGTCGTCTGTGAACGGATCACCCTCGGCCACGGCTTTGTAAGAATACACGTCGCAATCAAACACTTCGATCGCGGCATCGATCGTCTTCCACAAAACCTCGAGAAAAGGCTCCTCGTTCCCGTACCGCGCCGCCCAAACTTTACTACTCTCCATGAGCAACGTATCTATGTCCGTCTTCACGTCGCTCAGCGTCCCTTCCTTGGTGAAATGCTCCGCGCGCAAACTACTGAAGTCGTAATCCGGATAGATGTGATTCAGAGTCAGTATAAGATAAATTAACGTCTTCCGACTGTTTTGATCCGTCAACGGCCCCACCGGCGACGTGCTCAGGTTCGTCGGCGAGCAGCTCGACACAATCTCCGTCACCACCTCCGCATCGAGCGAGCGCGACAATTTCTTATCAGTGCCCGCTAATTTACCTGCATCACATCACCGTCCATTCGCGTTTCCATCGTCAGTCATCCCGTCCCGCGCCGTCGCGTCGTCCCGTTCGCCCCCTCGCGCTCGCGCGTCCCCTCGCCTCGCCTCGCTTCGCGCACGCACAGCTGTAACTCTCCACCTGTCCGCTCACGACGTAGTCTCCGACGTTCACGTTCGTCAGGAACGCGTTCAACGCCGCCACGTCCGGCTCGACGAGCAATTTCATCCGCGGAGAACGGAACGAAGGCGTTTGGATAACTCGAACGACGACGCGTTCGCGACTTTGGCGTCGCGCGCGCGCGTGACGCCGCTTCGAACGACCGGGCGCTTCGCCGCGGTGACGGTTTCGCTCGTTTCGCGACGGACGACGCCGACGAGAGGCGGCGCGCGCGCGAGTGACGACGGTCGGGTGGGTTGGATAACGACCACCAACGGCACCGGTCGCTCGGCCACCGGGTCGCGCGGGCGCGGGACGGAGCGGTGCGATGTGATGCGACGCGTGTTACAAGGAGGTCAGCGACGACCTCGGTTGGAAGGCTTAGTCTTAGTGTCGTCCGTGGTGAACCGCGCGGCGCCGCGACGACCGCGGTTGGAAGGTTTGGAATCGCGCACGGTGCTCGGCTTGGCGCGAGAACGGCCTCCGGTGCGCCTGTCGCGAGCGTCGGCGATGGATTTTTTCTTGCGAGCTTCGCTCACGGCGCGTGAGCTCGTGGCGTTGTCGATCGGCAGACCGAGCTTGACGGCGTTGTCGATCTCGCTCGCGAGAACGCGGTCCTTTTTGGCGACGAGGTTGGTGACTTTACCGCCGGCGCCCGCGCGAGCGGTGCGACCGGAGCGGTGAATGTAGTCGAGCGAGTTCATGGGGAAGTCAAAGTTCACCACGTGATCGACCTTGACGCGACCAAAATCCAAACCTCTAGCGGCGAGGTCGGTGCACACCATGGTGAGGTTTTCGTCGGCGTCGGCGTCGATGAATTCGCGCATGGCGTCGGCGCGAGCGTCGCTCGTCATGTCGCCGTGGTACTGCACGGTGCGAATATCTGCCTCGAACATGGTGCGCTCGACCGCGATGCACGAGGGAAGCGTGTTGCAAAAGATCATCAGCTTTTTCCCCTGTTTGTGCTCGGGCGCGACGATTTGCTCGAGCACCGTCATCTTGTCCACGTCGCCCGGACAGTCGACGAAGCGGTGCTTGAGCCCTGGCGCGGAGCGATGCAATGAATCCGTCTTAATGTACTGCAAAGCCGGAAGCTCCTCGTCCACGAGCTTCTTTAGTCGATCCGGCATGGTGGCCGAGACGAGGACGCACGTCTTTCCCTCTGGACGCGCCTTGAGTGGTCGTAACAACCGCTTTACCTCGTCGCCAAATCCGGCTTCAAAGAGCGTGTCCGCCTCGTCCAACACCATCGCGTCCACGCTCCCCAAGAATAAGTTCCCCTGATCGACGTGCTTGATCAATCGACCCGGAGTCCCGATCACGACATCGATCGCGGAGTCTAACCGCTCCTTTTGCGTGCCTAAACGTCTACCTCCGACGACTAAATACGAACTAAATTTCGCCACGTGACTCAACGCCTTCGCCACCTCCGCGACTTGTTCCGCCAGCTCTCGCGTCGGGCACGCCACGACCACTTTCGGTCTCTTCGGTTTCGCCAACCGATCCCCCGCCGCGATCTCCGCCGCCTTCATGCGTTGAATCACCGGCAACAAGTACGCCAACGTCTTCCCGCTCCCCGTGTGCGACGCGACGAACGCGTTCCCCGCCCCTCGACCGATGACATCGATCGCCTTCGTCTGTATCTCCGTAGGTTCCACGATGTTCATGTTCTCCAGCGCCCGTCGCAGGCTCTCGTCCGTCAATCCCGCGTCCTCGAACGTCCCTCGCGTCGTCGTCGCCGTCCCTCGCGCCGTCCCTCGCGCCTCCCCGCGCCGCGTCCCGACCGTCGTCGCGCTCGCGCCCGCGTCCGCGCGCGTCCACGCCACCGCGCCGCGCGTCCACGTCCGCGCGCGTCCGCGCGTCGCCGTTCGCGCCGTCGCCGTCGCCGTCGCCGTCGCCGTCGCCGTCGGTCGCGCCGCCGCCGCCGCCGCGCGCATTCGTCGCGTCGCGCCGCACGCGCGACGCGCGAGCGCGAGCATGCGCGGTCGCGCGAGCGATGCGCGCGTCGTCGTCGTCGTCGTCGTCGTCGTCGTCGTCGTCGCGGCGCGCGCGCGAGTGGCGCCATTCCGCGGCGCCGAAGATTGGATTCGTTTCGTCATGACGGCGCGCGCGCGCGACGGTGACCTGGACACCGCGCGCGCGCGGTCGACGCGCGACGACGATGACGACGACGATCGCGCGCGACGCGCGGGGTCGTGCTCGGTCGCGGGACGCGCGCGAGGTCGAGACGAACGCTCGCGGGAGGCGGACGACGACGATTCGAACGCGCGGACGACGCGGCGACGACGCGATGACTCGCGCGATCGCGACGCGCGAGACGGCGCTCGCGACGACGCGCGCGCGGGCGCGGGCGCGCGGGCGGCGCTCGCGAGACCGGGCGATGGAGGGACGTACGGCGGCGTCGGCGCGGCGGCGGCGGAGGACGCGCCGAAGGTTCCGAAGGAGGAAGCGAACTTTGCGCTGAGCGGATTGCTCGCCGCGGAGGCGAACTCGGTGCGAGGGGTGGCGCTGAAACATAGCGAGCCGCTGGGGGAGGCAAAACCGCCGAGCGCGGCGTGGCGGTTGTATTGCTTCAAGGGGGACGTCGAGTGCGAGCCGCCGTACAAGTTGTCCGGTTCGAAGACGAGTTATCTGATTGGACGCGATCGAGCGGTGGTGGATATTCCGAGCGACCACCCGAGCTGTTCGAAGCAGCACTGCGTGATTCAGTTTCGAGATTTAGACGACGGGCGCGGGAGCGAACCGTACGCGTACGATTTGGGAAGCGCGAACGGGACGCGCGTGAACAAGCGCGCGATCGAAGCCAAAGCGTACGTGCGGTTAAAGTCCAAGGACGTCATCAAGTTTGCTCACAGCTCGAGAGATTACGTATTACTGCGTGAAGACGTCGTGGAATCTTGAGACCGCGCCGCGCGCGCGCGCGCGCTCGTAGTATTAGTCGAGCGTCGCGTCCGCCGGAAACGAAACGTAATTCATCCTTCGTCCTCCTCCTCCGCGTCGTCGCGATACGCCTCGTCCTCACCCTCGCGCGCCTCCTCGTCTTCTCCGACGTACGCCTCGTCGTCTTCCTCGTCGACGTATTCTTCCTCCTCCTCCTCCTCCTCCTCCTCCTCCGCGAACGCCTCGCCGTCTTCGTCCTCGTAGTAATAATACGCCTCCGTCTCCTCGTCGTACCACACCGCGCGCCCGTCTTCGTCGTCCACCAGCGTCTCCTCCTCCTCCTCCTCCTCGTCCTCGTCCTCGTCCGAGGACCGGTCGAACAGCGCGAGCGCGCCGAACGTCGTCAGCGCGTTCACGAACTCTCGTCGACGAAACCCAAACGTCGCCTTCGCGCGCGGCGTCGCGCGCGTCGCGCGCGTCGCGCGCGTCGACGCGCGCGCCTTCGCCTCGGCGCGCGTCCGAGCGCGCGCGGGCGTCGCGCGCGCGCGCGCGACGACGAACATGCCGCGCGTCCGCGTCTGACGCGTCGGCTAACGAACGCTCTCTCTCGCGCGCGGCACTGCGCCGCGATCGCGTCGCGCGCGCTCGAGCGCGGACGACGCGATGCGCGCGAACGCCGCGCGCGCGACGCGCGACGCGACGGCGCGCGACGACGGCTGGCACGACGTCTGCGGCGTCGAAGAGGTGTCCCGGTCGAACGCGCGGCGCGCGGTGTGCGTCGCGGGACGACACCTCGCGCTCGTGCGCGCGCCGGCGCCGAGCGCGCGCTTGCACGCGATCGACGCGACGTGCTATCACATGGGCGGACCGCTGCTGTGGGCGGAGATCGAGGAGGTGCCGGGGCGAGGGGCGTGCGCGGTGTGCCCGTGGCACCGGTATCACGTCGCGCTGACGACGGGCGAACGCGTGTACAGAGATTTGAACGGTGAATACGTCGGGATCGCGCGAAAACAGCGCGTGCACGAAGTGAGGGAAGATGATGCGTCGGGACGGGTGTTGGTGCGGCTGAGTCGAGACGAGGAGGCGTGGGAGAGCGATCGGTACGCGATGAAGGCGCCGCCGCCGGCGTCGGCGGGGACGGGCGCGGGACCGAGGTCTGGGCACGTGTTCGCGGCAGGACGAGGACGCGGAGGGATTATAGGAGGTGGGTTCGATCGAGGAGAGTGCGGACCGGGGGCGAGGACGAGCGGCGTGCGGTCGATGGTGGCGCAGACGATGCGCGGCGGCGACGGCGTCGCGCCGTGGGCGATGACGGGGAGCGGCGGCGATTCGTCGTTGGGCGCGTTCGGTGCGAGCGCGATGAGCGTGCGACGTGTTCGTAAAAAGGTGACGTTCAGCGGGGAAGGCGACGGCGCGAGCGAAGACGATGGCGATGGAATCGAAGAAAGTTAAGGCGGCTGACGTTTGCGTCGGCGAGGTCGCCTCGAATGTAACGGTTCGCCATCTCGAGCGGGTCTCGTCGTGACATGCTCGCGCGCGCAGATGAAGAAATGTCATCGGGGTTATGTCTCGGTACGGATAATTGTAGGCGCCCTCGGCGCGCTCGTCTTGCCTATACGGAGCAGCTTGGCGCAAACTTGTCGCGAGTGCGACGACTCGACGCGACCTTGCGCGAGGTGCAGCATAGATGTCGCGTACGCCACGGAGCTCTCGGCAGAGAGCGACGACGATGATTTAAATCTATTCACCGGTACGTTTACAATGACGAGTGTTCATCCAGAGGCACTGGCGAGCTGGCAAGTCACTTGGATCTTTCCGAACGGGCAGGGCGTGCACGAAGGCAGAGTCGAGGACGCGTTGCTCATCAATCCAGGCGGGCCTTCAGGGCAGCCAGCACGCGTCGTAAATCAACTTGGCATCCCTCGAAGACAATTTTCATTCACTGGGTACGTCACCAATGGCGACATTCCCTCGAATATCCTTCGAGTCGCCGTGAACGGTGTCTGGTGCAACTCGCCGGTCTTTATGGAGAACTCCGCCGTGAGCTTCATCGATGACGGAACGTGTGCTCGGAGAGAGTACCAGTTCTGCTGTGGACGAGTAGTCCCATCGCCTCCACCGTTTCCTCCACCAGCGCCACCGGCGCCGCCAAAACCACCGACAGTCGTCGCGCAGGGTGGACCAACAGTCGTCGCGCAGGGTGGCGTCATCGCACAAGCGGCGGCGGGCGGCACGGCGTGGTTAAGAAACGGAAGCACGATGAGCGCGCTTCTCGTCGCTTGTCTGGTCGTCTTAGTATTCATGATTGAAATTATCCGTCAGTTGATATCGTGCATGTTTGGTAAAGACGACGATGTGCCGCTCGCAAACGTCGACGTCGATGAAATCATCGCGCCGGCGAAGCGTAAAAATACACTCATGTTACCGGGTCAATGCTTCAGAACAAAAGATTACGATTTGGAGGGCGTGGTCGCTCGCGCTGGTGATGATACGGCTCGTATAAACACTGGCTCACATCCATCGCGTCGAGGCGCAAAGAAAACTACCAACGGTGATTTATTCGAAGCGTCGCTCGCGACGTACGCGGAGAGCGCAAAGGATGCGAATACGGTTTCCGACGACGACGACGACGTCGTTGAAATTCATCTCAGCAACATCAAACTCGGAAGGCTAATTGGTCAGGGCGCTTACGGTGCGGTGTACGTGGGAAAGTGGAACAAACGCGTCGTCGCGGTGAAAAAGTTACACGGTGTCCCACCCGGTGCTGGAAAGAGCGATTTGAAGACGTTCGTGAGAGAAGTCGCCGTGTTGAGCGCGGTGCGACATCCAAAAATCGTGCGCATGTTTGGAGCGTGTCTCAAGCTGCCGCATCTTTGTATAGTCGAGGAAATGATGGACGGAGGAAGCTTGCACGCGCTTCTTCACCAAGACAAGCAGTACGACGTGAGTCTAGACGACGTCGTGAGGATAGCGCTCGACGTAGCGCAGGCGATGGCGTATTTGCACTCCAGATGCATCGTTCACCGAGACTTGAAATCGCACAACGTGCTTCTCAACGGCCGTGGCGCCAAAGTTGCGGATTTCGGCATCGCGCGCGCGCTTGAGCGGACGTTGCTCAGCGCCGGCGGTTCGGCGACGAGCGCCGGCGGCGCGTCCGCCGGAACCGCCGGAACGCCCGCGTACATGGCTCCAGAGCTTTTTCACGGCGACGCCGACGCGGTGACGACCAAATGCGACGTCTTCTCCTTCTCCGTCCTTCTGTGGGAATCACTCGCGCGGTCGATCCCCTGGGAGTGGTTCGCGAACCACATGCAAATCATCTTCGCCGTCGCCATCCAATCGCAGCGTCTACCGCTGGACGCGCCGCCGTTCGCGCGCGACGACGTCGTCGTCCGCGCGTTGGTCGACGACGTCATCGTGCCCGCTTGGCAAACCGCCCCCGACGCTCGACCGGATTTTACCGAGCTCATCGTCGTCTTAAACCGAGCCCTGCGCGAGCTGCTAGCCGAAAGTCGCGTCGCCGTAGATTCGCGCTAGAGCCCTGCAAGACGCGCAACCAACCG